>Ga0316207_10002955_pt1 | contig 16496 bp, 19 predicted proteins | sample 6weekpyrite_MG_FD_204943 | JGI IMG/M metagenome (GOLD analysis project Ga0316207, IMG submission 204943) | Microbial mat bacterial communities from mineral coupon in-situ incubated in ocean water Damariscotta River, Maine, United States -... | ecosystem: Environmental > Aquatic > Marine >...
TGCGTGTTTCTGAAGTAGCGTTAAAAAGTGGCAACGTCTTTTGCATAGGTGAACAGGAATGTTATTGCAGCAATATGTTGCTGCTTACACTTCAAGTTTTTCCTTTCAGTCTTTAATGAATACTTAACTTCTCTTATCGGGTATTACGGATGTTTCTTTAACATTTTGTGAAGGGAGGTAATGACATTTTAAATACGGTAATAGTGGCTACCACTATTTTAATAAGGATTTACTGCAAAATAAGGGATAAAGTTTGACGACCACGCAAAATAGAAAGGCGTATTCCGCGTTGGTTTTTTTGTGCTAATCGCTTAGCATCTTTAGGGGATTTCACTGCTTGACGATTGATCTTGGTAATGAGGTCGCCTTTACGAAGCCCAGCGGCAGCAGCAGGGCTGCGTTGTTCAATGCGCGAAATGACAATGCCATCAATCTTACCGTAGGCGGGGTGGTCTTCAATTAAGCTAGAAAATTCAGCACCACTTAGGCGTTTGTGTAATTCACTACCGTCAATTTTGGTTTGTTTTGATTTTGCGATTTTTGCATTCAGCACTAGCTGCTTGCTGTTACGTAGTACGGTTAGGTTAACCATCGTGCCAACACGTAATAAGCCAATGATGTTATGTAGGTCGTCAGCTTTGTGTATAGGGCGCTGATTAACCTTTCGTACTACATCACCCACGCGTAAGCCTGCTTTGTCGGCAGGTGAGTTGGCAATGACTTTAACTACTACCGCGCCACGCGAGTCAGCTTTGAGATTAAAGGCTTGAGCCAGATTAGGGGTTAGATCTTGAGCCTGAGCACCGAGGCGGCCACGTTGTACGCTGCCTGTTTCGATGATTTGTTCCATGATGTCTCTAGCCATGTTGATAGGAATGGCAAAACCAATACCGATATTGCTACCGGTACGGGAATAGATTGCATTATTAATACCGATAAGTTGGCCGCGTAAATCAATTAGCGCACCACCTGAGTTGCCAGGGTTAATAGACGCATCGGTTTGTATGTAATCTTCGAAACGTCCAATGCCGAGGCCACTGCGATCCAGCGCGCTGACAATACCGGAGGTAACGGTTTGGCCTAGACCAAACGGGTTGCCAATCGCGATAACAAAATCACCGACGCGTAATTTCTCAGAGTTGGCGAAAGGCAGTGCTGTTAAATTGTCGCCCTTAACCTTGAGTACGGCGACATCGGTGTCTGGATCGGTGCCGACCAATTTGGCATCGAGTTGGCGTCCATCGCGCAGGGTAACCGTAATAACATCAGCGCCTTGGATGACGTGATTATTGGTTAAAATATAACCATTCTGTGCATCAACAATCACCCCGGATCCGAGTCCTTGTGTTTCACGTTTACGTTGTGGGCGCAGGTTAAAAAAATCCTGGAAGAAGGGATCATCAAGCAAAGGGTTGCGGCGTACCTGCACAGTAGAGCGGGTAAGGATATTGACCACCGCAGGCGTTGTGCGATCCAAAATAGGCGCCAGGCTAGGTAATGCCTTGTCACCGACTGCAACGGGCAGACCCGCATGACCAGGAACTGAAAAGCTCAGTAGTGTTGAGAATAAAATGAGCCAATAGCGAAGCGTCTGCATGGGTATACCTTATATATATGTCTAATGTCAGTCGGTTTTTAGAATAGATTATTTAGTCGTGTATTTAAAAGTCCACGTGCTTATTGAGATGGGCGTTATTGGGCATTTTTTCAAGTAAAACATCTCTATTTTTGTGCTTGTCGGATTATCAGAATCGTCATATCTAGGGCAATTTGATGAATTTCACAAAATAGTCATAAAGTCGTTGACGCCCCCCTATATTGTGTTTACATTAGGTGCTTAACACAAGATATAGTGCGTCCTATCCCAGAGGGGGTAGTGCACAAAAAGCCGCTAAAAAGCGGTAAAAATAACAAATCTAAGCAATATAAAGCGAAATAAGCGGAGCGACACCACCAATGACAGCGAATAGCGCGCATCTTAAAGCCGTGGCAACTAGCGTGGGGCAAATTCCCCTTCAGGATGCCTCGTCAGATATCTGGGACAAGAAATACCGATTAAAAACCAAAGACGACGTAGCCATTGATGCAGATATTGATGCGACTTACCAACGAGTAGCACGCGCTATTGCCGATGTTGAGGAAGAAGACAAGCGCGAGAAATATTTTGAGCAGTTTGTTTGGGCACTACGCCATGGCGCGATCCCCGCTGGCCGTATTATCTCAAATGCCGGCGCACAGGCTTATAAACCAGCCACCTCAACCATCAACTGTACCGTGTCGGGCACTATCGAAGATTCAATGAATGACATCCTCGGTAAGGTGCATGAAGCGGGTCTTACCCTGAAAGCAGGTTGTGGTATTGGTTATGAATTTTCGACCCTGCGCCCTAAAGGAGCGTATGTGTCAGGTGCGGGTGCCTATACTTCAGGTCCGCTGTCGTTCATGGATATCTACGACAAGATGTGTTTCACCGTCTCATCAGCAGGTGGTCGTCGTGGCGCACAAATGGCGACCTTCGATGTAGGCCATCCTGATGCCCTGGATTTTGTAAAAGCCAAACGAGAAGATGGACGTTTACGTCAATTCAACCTGTCGCTATTGGTAACCAAAGACTTCATGGAAGCGGTTAAAGAAGGTGGCGATTGGCCACTGGCTTTCCCGATCACTGAAGAAGAAGCCAAAGCCGATGGTATTGATATTAACAACCCGGAGCAGGTGCTGTGGCGTGACTGGCCAGTGCAAGGTGATTACCTGAGCAACGATGAAGGCCTGGTGTGTTGCAAGATTTACAAAACCATGCGCGCGCAACGTATCTGGGATGTGATCATGTCATCCACATACGATTACGCTGAACCCGGTTTCATTCTCATTGATAAGGTCAATGAAATGAACAACAACTGGTTCTGTGAAAACATCCGCGCCACCAATCCTTGTGGTGAGCAGCCTCTACCACCTTATGGTTCATGCCTATTGGGCTCAGTGAATCTAACCAAGTTTGTGCGGGATCCGTTTACAGACAAAGCCAGCTTTGATTGGGATGAATTCAATCAAGTCGTCAGCATCTTCACTCGTATGCTGGATAACGTAGTTGAGATTAATGGCCTACCACTAGAAGGACAGCGTGACGCGATTGAAAACAAACGTCGTCATGGCATGGGCTTCCTGGGTCTGGGTTCAACGATTACGATGTTGGGCGGCAAATACGGTAATGATGAATCAGTTAGCTTCACTGAACGCGTTAGTCGTGAATTGGCGATCACCGGTTGGAAAGCCGGCCTGGAATTAGCCAAAGAAAAAGGCCCAGCGCCAATCATGAATGAGACCTTTGAAGTAACAGCAAAAATGTTACGTCAACGTCCGCAAATGAAAGTCGATGGCATTAAAATTGGCGATAAGCTCAAAGGTAAAGTGTTACACGCGAAATATAGCCAGTACATGCAACGTGTTGCAGAACATGAGCCAGAGTTGGTAGCAGAACTCGCCAAAACAGGTGCGCGTTTCACACACCATAGTTCGATTGCACCAACAGGCACTATTTCATTATCGCTAGCGAACAATGCCAGTAACGGTATTGAGCCATCTTTCGCCCATCACTATTCACGGAATGTAATTCGCGAAGGCAAAAAGACCAAAGAAAAGGTTGATGTGTTTTCATTTGAATTACTCGCTTACCGTGAGTTGATGAATGAAAAGGCCATGCCATATTCAGAAAATCCAGATGAGCAACTCCCTGATTACTTCATCACTGCAGAAGACATTAAGCCGAAGCAGCATGTTGATATTCAGGCAGCCGCACAACTGTGGGTCGACTCTTCTATTTCTAAAACAGCGAATGTGCCAACCGATTTCCCTTATGAAGAATTTAAGGACATCTACCTATACGCCTACAAGAAAGGCCTAAAAGGTTGCACAACATTCCGCTTTAACCCGGAAGCCTTCCAGGGCGTGTTGGTGAAAGAAGAAGATCTGGAAAACACAATGTATCGCTTTACACTTGATGACGGCAGCGTCGTTGAAGTGAAAGGTAATGAAGAAATTGAATATGACGGTGAAATGCATACCGCAGCGAATCTTTATGATGCACTTAAAGAAGGCTATTACGGCAAGTTCTAAATAAGCCGTGTGCTAAGGAGAAACAAATATGTCTATTAAAATTGGTAACAAAATTGTCAGCTACGAAGTAGCCAAAGAAGAACAAGTAGAAGAAGTGGCTGCTCCTGAAGTGAGTGCAGAAGAAACAACGTCGACCGCAGACGTTATTCACATGCATGAAAAGCTCGAACGTCCAGAAATGTTGATCGGTTCGACTTATAAAGTAAAAACACCATTATCAGAACATGCACTCTACGTAACGATTAATGATGTAATTCTTAATGAAGACACAGAACATCAGCTACGTCGTCCATTCGAGGTATTCATTAACTCGAAAAACATGGATCACTTCCAGTGGATTGTCGCACTCACGCGTATTATCTCAGCCGTATTCCGTAAAGGTGGCGATGTCACCTTCCTCGTCGACGAACTACGTTCCGTATTTGACCCTCGTGGCGGTTACTTTAAGAAAGGTGGTAAATACATGCCATCGCTGGTTGCTGAAATTGGCGACGCGATTGAATGTCACCTGCGCATGATCGGTATGCTTAAAGATGATGGTCTTGACGAACATCAGCAAAAGCTCGTTGAAGAAAAACGCGCCCAATTTGAAGCATCGAATGAAATAGCAGAAAAAGAAACCAAGAGCGCTGATTTTCCAGCCGGTTCACAGCTTTGTGGTAAATGTACGACGAAAGCCGTGATTAAAATGGATGGGTGTATGACGTGTTTGAATTGCGGTGACTCAAAATGCGGCTAACTACTGCGCCTGAGTCGCGATGGCAGCGTTGCTGAATTGTTTTGCGTGTGCTCATTGGCTATATGCCAACTGCGCTACTCTAACAATTCGCGCCTTGCCCTCACAACGCAGGCTGTGTAGTTGAAATAGCTGCGTGAGAAAACCGTAGGCGGTGTTGTAGCACTTTTCTTAAATGCTCACGTACTAAATGTACGCTGCGCTTTCTGAAAAGCACTACGCCTAGCCTACAATCTTCTCACTTGCTATTAATAATATGAGCTGTGCAACGAAAACTGTAGCATGCTCAGCTGCTCTTAATGGGCTGTGTAGTTGTAGAACGAGGTTTGTATAGAGGTAGTACATTGATTTCATGATCCTGTCGTGAAGTATTTTATAATAAAAGGAAGAGCAGGCGAAAAACTTGCGAAGCGATAACAATAACAAGCAGCATAATAATAAATTCAGTAATGTTTACTGGAGCTGGCTTGTCTTCCCTTGTTGTAAATTGACAGGACACTAAACCGCTGCCGTGATGGCTGCGGTTTTTTTATTTATTTGTTCGTGGAGGCTGTAACTGGGTAAGTGGTATCACCCAGCGTAGTAGAAGTAGTTATAAAGGAAAAAGTAATTAAAACAGGGATGATGTTTTTTAGGATGAAAAAAAGCAATATCAAGGAGAAGCGTAAGTAATGTCTATACTACAAGAACCGGTTGTGGGTTCATGGTACTTGAACCAAACTGGAAAATTGATGAAGGTCCGTTTGTTGCTACTGTCTGAGCGCACTTTGTCTCGCGTGATGATTGAATATCTCGATGGTTCACTACACATCGTGAATATTGAAGCATGGAACTTCCTTGATTTAAATGTAAAACGCCAAGCCGCCGACGGCTAAAAAGAAATAGGCGTTTTATTGTAATTTTTCATCGCTACTACTTAGTGGCGACAGTATGCTTCTCTCCCTGAAAAACAAGTTCTTGTACACGATTTTTTATTAATTTAAGTCGGGTGCTTTAGGCACTCTAATTATAGGAATGCATATAAAAGAAAAGTAAAAGGAGTTACATAATATGGATACATTCTTTATCGGTTTAGTACTTATCTCAACAGTTGGTGGAGTTATTCTGACATTTTTATGGCATTGGCTATTGTTGTGGATCGAAGGAAACGGTATTAAGGAAAAGATATGTACTAGGGAATTTTTAATTACAGGAGTTCTGACTGGCATAGTTGAGCGGTTTGTATTTACCTTAATTGTTGGTCTTTCCGGTGTAGGCGGCGCAGCAGCAGGCGCAGTTGGCTGGGTGGCTCTGAAAGGACAACTTCACTATCATATTTTTACGCATGACCCTGATAACTCGGATGTGGTTTCGGCGTATATTGGTATTTTAGGTTCAATGGTTTCTTTGGTTATCGCATTTATAGGTGGTGTATTTATGAGTGTAGATTACACATGGGTATCAAGCCTCAGATGTGGTGAAAATCTTAATGAAATATATAAACTACTGCATAGCAAATAATTTAATAAAAGGGTACTGACACCTTTTTTCGCTTTTTATTTCTTTTATTCAGTCAAAGTACTAGCTTACATATATGATTTGTAAATTAACAAGAAAAGAAGGTACCCCAATAAAGGCACATATAATTCCAAAGTGCTTTTTCGAAATAGATCCAAGTGAAAAAGGTGTTACAAAACTACTATCAAACTTCAGTAATTCATTTCCTAAAAAATCACCAATTGGTATTTATGATCAGTCTATAGTTACTGAAGAGGGCGAAAGACTATTTAGCAAATGGGATGATTATGCTTCAAATATATTTCTAAAAGAATCAGAGCAGTATGAAAAAATTAATCACAAAGGAAAAGAAATAGCATTTAAAAGGAAAGAATTTGATTATGGTTTATTAAAATTATTTGCTCTTTCGATTCTTTGGCGGGCATCTGTTTCTTCTCATTATTTCTTTGATAAAATTAAACTAGGACCACATGAAGAACTGATTAGGCAGGCATTATTAAATAATACTCCTAAAGACACTGATTGGTACTCAGTATCCTTTGCTGTTTGGTCTGATAGAAACGAAAGCCCAGGTTTTATGAATCCACATAAAATAAGATTTAATGGTATAAACTATTATATTTTGTATTTTTCACGTTACATTATGTATATAAAAGTAGATAAACGAATTGCGACTGATACTATGAAGTCAGTACAACTAATGGAAAATTCACCCTTATTATTAGTAACTAGAGAACTTGAGAAAAGTAAAGAATTTCCAATTATGGTTAATATGGCGAAAATGAATGCAAGAGAATAAGTGGAATAAAATAAGTGGGGTCAGTAAATAAGTGGGGTCAGAGCACAGATTTCTCTAATATTAGAAACAATTAAAGAGGGTAGCTTAAAATCCAGTTAATCTTGTAAATCCTGTCAAAAATATTTTATTTCTTACAACCTAACAAACTGTCGTTGCGCTTGCGTAACTTTAAATAGATAACGACGTGCTTCGTGGTATTTCAATTTATTCCGCAGGTGTTGATAAACTTGAAAAAAAACTGGGGTCAGAACACAGTTTCTACTAATATTAGAAACAATTGTGTTTTGACCATAACCATTATCTTCGCTGAAACGTTAGATTCCAAAATAAGGAAGTTAAATGTCTAATCTGACTTTAATAATCGGAAACAAAAATTATTCCTCATGGTCACTTAGACCTTGGGTGTTTTTAAAACAAAACCAAATTGAGTTCAGTGAAAAGCGAGTGGCGTTGTTTACGGAAACTAGTGATGAAGAGCTCTTGCAATATAACTCCGATTTTAAAGTTCCAGTATTGAATGATGGAGATTTGTCGATATGGGACTCTCTCGCTATTCTTGAATACTTGTCTGAAACATACTTGGATTCTAAAGGTTGGCCTAAGGAATCTGATGCGCGTGCACTAGCTAGATCTATAAGCTGTGAAATGCATTCTAGTTTTATGAATGTAAGAAATGAACTACCAATGAATTGCCGCAAAAAATTCAAAAATATCAGTCTATCCCATGATGCAGAGAGAGAAATTGATAGAATCAAGGCACTTTGGCGGCAATGTAGAACTGATTATGGGAAAGAAGGTGATTGGTTGTTCGGGAAATATTCAATTGCCGACGCAATGTTTGCACCAATCGCACTTCGCTTTGAGGGCTATAGCATACCCATGAGCGGCGTAGAAAAGGCCTATGTGAAAAGCGTACTGAGTCAACCGAGTATAATAGATTGGATAGAGGCCGGAAAAATTGAGCTAGAGGTAATTGAGGAAGATGAAATTGGGGTCAATGAGGCAGAACACTTGATTAACCCAATTTAATATTTGTTTTATTGGCAGTTGACATAAATCTACTCATCTATCAGGATATATAAATGGTCATAAAGCTTACGCAACAAACCGCTCGAATTATCATCATTCCATAGGAATGGTGGGATTTTGATGCGTGTATAATTTATCAAACCCGCCCAAGAGGCGGGTTTTTATTTCTGCCTCATGGGATTAAGTCTCAATCAATGGAGGTGGTATGAAAAAAATAGCAGTTTTCGGTAAACCTGGAAGTGGTAAATCAATCTTAAGTAAAAATTTAGCATCAGCTACTGGCATAGAATTGCATCCATTAGATTTAATTGCGTATATAAAAAATGGCGACTTGGTAGATCGAAAGACTTACGATCGACAGCATGAAAATATACTATCTTCTGATAGCTGGATTATTGATGGTTTTGGGCCACTTGAGTCATTTTATAAACGATTAGATGTGGCTGATACACTGATTTATATAGATCTGCCATATCCTGTCAGTTACTGGTTAGTGACAAAACGACTATTAAAAGGCTTGTTTGTCAAACCTGAAGGTTGGCCTGATGGAAGCTCGATTTTAAAAGGCACTTTGAATAGTTATAAAACGTTAAAGCTTTGTCCAAAATTTTGGAATGCTGAATTTATGGAAAAATTAGAAGAAATATCTGCTGATAAATCATTACATGTAATTCGGTCAATTCCTGAATTAAGAAACTTTGTTGAAAAAATTATAAATATAAAATAAAAGGGGTCAGTAAAATAAGTGGGGTCAGAGCACAGATTTCTCTAATATTAGAAACAATTAAAGGGGGTAGCTTAAAATCCAGTTAATCTTGTAAATCCTGTCGAAAATATTTTATTTTTTTACAACCTAACAAACTGTCGTTGCGCTTGCGTAACTTTAAATAGATAACGACGTGCTTCGTGGTATTTCAATTTTTTACGCAGGTGTTGATAAACTTGCGCCGGTGGCATTCTGTTAATCATTCGGACTGCGCGTTCTCGGTTTGAGTGGAAGGCGCGTAGTACATTTCCTGAGCCGGTGTTATAAGCGGCAATCACGCAGTATTCGCGTGATAGTGGGTTGTGAATATTCTTTAAATAACGGGTATGAATAATATTTAAGTAGCCTGTACCCAGTTCAATATTGTTTCTCGCATTGAATAGATATTGACGTGAAGGAATTTGGTCGCGACCTTTTACAAAACGATAGGCATCACGCCCACCTGAGGTAGGTACTAATTGCATTAGACCGTAAGCGGGCGCTGCACTGGTGGCATAGGGGTTAAAATTACTTTCGGTTTTTATAATCGCATAGACGAGGCTTTTATTGAGCTGGTAGCGACGTGCATAACGGTGAACCAGTGGTGCGTATTGTTTGGCGCGAATGTCAGCATGGTCGCTCACCATACGAAAAGACACGCTACGCGCGAGTTGTTTTTTCTTGCCTGCTGTCAGCGCACGTTTTTTCAAACGGTTTTTAATTAAGTAATCGGCATAACGGCTGGCATGTTCTGGATTTGAAATATAAACACCACGTTGGTTTTTCACAAAGCCAGCAAGATACGGTCTGCCTTTTAGTTCGACGACATGGTCTGTATAAAGATCAACAGAACGTGGATCATTCGGTGTTAGTAATGTTGTAACAATCGCGTTATGCAGGCTTTGTAAGGGGCGTTTTTTTGCCACGGTTTCAATACGAATGTTGCCACTATCAAAATCGATAATCGCTCGACTTTTATAGTTTTGGCTGTATTTTACAAAACGATGTGCACTGGGTAGTTGGCGGTTCTTTCTCCCCCATTCGGCATCGGCTTTGCCTTTTAATGTATTGATAAGCCTGCGAACATCTTTCGCCAGCACAAAGGGATTGTGTTTATAAGAATGAACCCGATTCTTTGCGGTTTGTTCTAATGCCTTACCGGGATCACGGCTGGTGATAACACGCACGGTATCGTAAGTGCTACAAGCAGCGAGCTGGCTAATAATAACCAGAATAACGAAGTAGTATTTTTTATTCATATAGCCAAGATACTACCTAAACTAAATATTATTAACAGTGCGAGTCTTCCTTGACGTAGCGACATGAATCATATTTAAAAACCACCATTGCAAGCATAAACAACTTTTACCGTTACTTCGCCGCCGACGACCGAGCCATCACTCAATTTTGCAACACTATAAAGTATGTTCTTGCCATGCGGCATGCGCATGCGTGCCGATAAGCCTTCAGCCATAGTGGTCGCATTTAGCTTAAAGCTGGCGGCAGGTGTAGAAGTATCATGAGATAAATAAAACGTGATGTCGGTAATGTGGCTGGTCTGTTCAGGCCGTTGAATCGATTCAATCCTAATCGGAACGTGGCTAGATTGTTCAGCAATTTGCGGTGCATTGAGTTTGATGTGGTGTGGTTTTATAACAGCAGGGTAGTAATGTTGTTTAAGTGCATCAGGAAAATCAGCGGTGGCTATATTGCCTACCAGTGTGAGTAGTAATGAAAATAGTAACGATGTTGATTTTTTCATAATAGTATCCTTTAAAAAGGTCGGGTGCAGTGAGTGCACCCGACAATGGCGCAAAACCTTATTGTTTCTTATTGCACGGTTGCACCTTTATCAAGGCAGTAGTTTCCAGCCGAGGCACCACTTGGAATATTGCCGCCACCACCGCAGCCACCTACAGTCACTTTTATTTTCTTTTGACCACTAATCACATCGCCATTACTGAGTTTGGCAATGGCATGTATAACCGTGGTTTTAGGTAATTTAATTCTTGCGCCTAAGCCTTCACCTAGCATGGCAGGGCTTAATTTATATCGAGAAAGTGGGCAGGTCGTATTGTGTTCTGAGTAGAAGCTGACCTCGGTAATATGCACATCACTGTTTGGTAGTGCGATTGAACCGATTTTTACCGGTACAACACTACCTTCCTCGGCTAGATTAGGTGCACGTAATTTGATTTGGTTTTCCTTTATTTGTGCGGAAGGAAATTTTTTCACCAAGGCATCGGGTAGGCTTGCCTGTGCTTGATTGAGTACAAAACTACCTGCGATTAGTAAAAGAATGCTTAGTTTTTGCTTTTGCATAATGCTCTCCTGCTGAGTTTTGGTTACACAACCGTTATCGCAATCTTTATGCCATGTTTAAGAAAGTTCCCTAAGCGACTGTTTTTAGTATAGAATGATCCAAATGCTAAAAATAAACCAAAATCAGATCCCTGCACATTGCAGAAAATGCTCATGCAATCTGCACGATTGGGCATGCCATGAGTGAAGAATTAATCACGCGACCCTTTCTGAAGTGGGCGGGAAATAAGTACCGCTTACTGGATCGCATTCGCCCCTTATTAAGCCCGGGCGGGCGGTTGATTGAACCGTTTGCAGGTTCATGTGCGTTGTTTCTAAATACCGATTATCGCCTTAATGTCCTTAACGACACGAATGCCGATCTGATCAACATCTACACTTGTCTGCAAGATGAGTCAGATGAGTTTATTGATTATGTCGAGAGCTTTTTCAGCAAAAAGAATAACAACGAAACCGCTTATTACCGAATTCGAAATCGTTTTAACGCAACCGATGATCCTTATTTAAAAGCGGCATTGTTCATTTACATGAACCGTCACGGTTATAACGGTTTATGTCGTTACAATAACAGTGGTGGTTTTAATGTGCCGTTCGGGCGTTATAAACAGCCTTACTTCCCTCGCCAAGAAATGCAGTTTTTTGCCAAAAAATCGCGACAGGCACGTTTCACGAATGAGTCTTTTTTAGTCGCCATGAAAAAAGCGCGACGTGGTGATGTAGTGTATTGCGATCCACCCTATGTACCCCTCACGCCGACAGCTAATTTTACCGCCTATAGTGCAGGTGGCTTTGGTGAAGCCGAGCAGTTAGCACTTGCCGAACAAGCCCAAAAATTGGCAGCACGTGGCGTGAGTGTGATTATTTCCAATCATGACACCCCCTTTACCAAAGAAGCCTATCGAGATGCCGCGTGTACGCATTTCAAAGTGCGCCGTACGATCAGCTGTAAAGGCGCTCGTCGTGGCTATGCAGGTGAATTACTCGCCTGTTATGGCTAGAGCCTATTGTAGAATGGCAATTTCCCGACATTTAAGCTGAATAGGGCAGCATGTGACGTAAAAGGTCATCATATAGCCAAGGCTTATTATCACTACAATTTACCAAGCTATTGTTTTAATTGAACTTTTCATTTTTGGCATAGATATTGTTTAGTATTTATACCATCACAGTCGATCGTGATTGAATGAGAATAACGAGGATTAGAACAATGACAGAACCAACACAACAAACAGCCGAGATTCTTCCGTTTGAGCCGCAGCAAACCTATAATCGGCAAGAGCTGAAGGTACAGTATTTGATCGGCGTGATGTATGAGTATGGTTATGGCGTTGATCCTAATATCAAGGAAGCAGCGCGTTGGTATCGTGATGCTGCCAGCAAGGGGCTGCCAGAAGCACAGAACAGCCTTGGTTTCCTATATTCACTTGGCTTGGGCGTAGAACGCGATGCGGAGATGGCGGCAATGTGGCTACACCGTGCAGCTGGCCAAGGTAATCATGCTGCGCAAACCAATCTGGGTATTCTCTATACCACTGGTCGGGGTGTGGAAAAGAACTATGAGAAGGCAGTAGAGCTCTTTAGTGCCGCTGCCCGTAATGGTAATCCTCAGGCACAACAACTGCTTTCTCAGGCCTATAATGAAGGCTGGTATGGTCTCAGCTGTGATCCTATTCAGTCGGATTACTGGGGACGTAAGGCAGCCAGCGCAAGCTAATCAGAAGCACTCGACACCGCTCAATTTCCTGTGCTAATGTCGCCTGCCCATTTTAGGGAGCTGGAGATTAAGCATGCCGTATTATGTATACCGATTTTCTACTGACGATAAAAAACTTCCGCCTAAGCTACAGGATCAGCACGACGAGTATCGTGCGGCGAAGCAGCATGTAAAAGATTTACGTGATGAAAATCCCGATGAGGATATTAATAACTTTCGCTTAATTTTTGCCGATAACAAAGATCGCGCGCGTATTTTGCTGACGACTAAACGTGAAGAGTCTCAGATTGAAGAGTGGGAAAGCTAGGTATAACTAATTTCTAAATCGCGTGGGCGTGGCTGACGGTTACAGGCTTTTGTTGCCAGTTTTGCCAGCAGGCGAGATCAAGTAACTCCACTCGTCCATCGATATATTCCACCACAATTCCGCGTGTGCCAACGGCAATCACTTCAATAGTTTCACCCGGCTGAGTGTCGTAGTGTGTACCGACGATTGGTCGCATGCTACCCATAATGACGCCCCCATCTGCTTGGATGCCTAAGCGGAACATGTGCTATAAAAACTGTCAATCGCTTGTTTTTATAGCTTGCACAATCTGGCTTAATCAGAGTATCTAACGATATGCTAATCAACATTATGATTCATGCACTTCCAGATCTTACCTAAATAAATACATTATAAAAAACCGTTAATTTTTTTATAATTTTATACTCAGTTTGGAGACATTCTAATTGTGTATTTCTGCTTTGCGCGTATCGTAAGACAGGTGTAGATTAACAGTTGTTACTTCTTATAAGACAAGGAAGCGTGTAGTGGCAGACATTATGAAATACATCATCGATGATACGCTCATCGAAACCGATCCAAACGGTTACTTGCTTGACCTGGATGACTGGTCTGAATCAGTTGCTGAATCAATAGCCAAAGAAGAAGGTATTGAACTCAGCGATGCACACTGGCAAGTCGTGCATTTTCTTCGTGAGCGTTATGTTGAATTTGGCAGCTCCCCCAATGCACGTTTATTAATAAAAGCACTGTCGAAAAAATTTGGTCCAGAGATTGGTAACCGAAAACATCTCTATGATTTATTTCCGCACGGGCCATCGCGTCAAGGTTGTCGGATTGCGGGGTTGCCTCTACCTAACGATTGTGTTGATTGGTTCGGTTGATTCGCGCCCTGAAATGGCGCTAACTGCGTTTGCCTCGACTCATCGGAGATGGGTGAGGTACTCACAATGAACCCGTAGGGTTCTGTGAGCATGATCTTACGAATTAAATGATTATCTACGTTACTCGCTTTTCCTCATAACCTTGCGCCTTGTTATCATCCATTTGATGGCACGAGTACTTTTCCTGAAGCGATCTTGGTTTTGCTGTCATTGCGAGCAGCGATAGCTGCGCGGCAATCCATACGTAAAATCCGAATATCATCAGGTGTGAGACGACGACGCCTCTATTTTGCGCAGCAAAATTCCGAAGGAGTCGGGGCATTCCTGATGGTATATAAACAACGCCTATAGCATGTAAAATTGTTAAGCCACGATAGGATCTGACATAACCTTATTAACGTCCAACCCCTCCCCACAAAGTTGTTCAACAACGCTATCAACAATCGCCGGTGGTGCAACTATATAACTACGCCACGTTGCAAGGTCATCATGCCACGCGATTATTTTCTCAATGGCTTCTGCGGCGGTGTCTGTTTTGATGGGGTGGTAGTGAAAGTTGTCGATGGCATCATTGACCGATCGGCAGTAGCCATCGGCATAGTGGGTTTCATGTTCGTGTATAACCCAGTGAAAAACCATTGTCTGTTGAAATTCCAGTGACAGGCAATTTTCAATAATACTCTGAATAGGCGCAAAGCCGGTTCCCCATGCAATGAATATAATCGGAGCGTCATCATCTTCGACCAATGTAATGCCATTACAGGGTGCCTGAATTTGAATCGGCATATTTTTCTTTGCGTGGCTAAAAAGGCTATCTGTAAAAGGGTCGCTTGATTCTCGATGTAGGTGGAATTCTAGATTGAGTCCATCACAGGGGCAGCTTGCGATAGGCAGTTCTCGTTGGGTTTTATCATCGGTCGCAAGGATGGCATGCTGGCCTGACATGAAGCGCAGCGTGTTGCCTCTAGGCGTGCGTAAATAAAGTCGCAAGGTATTATCGTCAATATGTTCAATACGGCGGATACGGGTTGTGATCTCTTGTATCGGTATATCAGAGCCGTCGGTTGCGATGGCTGTTTCCAGCTGTAGATCTTCTTGTGCCGAATGACAGCACATCAGAAAATGGCCAGCTGCTTTGTCAGCATCGCTGAGCTTAAAATCATGGTGGCGTATTTGCCTGGTTTTGCCAGCGAGTAAACGCGCCTTGCAGTCACCACAACTGCCATTGGCGCAGCCATGATTAACATTCAGACCGGCACGTAAACTTGAGTGCAATAGAGATTCTTGTTCTTCTGCTTGAAAGCTAATTTCGGCAGGCTTGATGTTGACCTGATAACTCATTATTTCCTCTTTACGGTCAGTCGCTGACTATGTCAGGATTTAGCTCCTTGTATATTACTGAAAGAGTGTACCGTATGTTGAATTCAATCCAATCCTTCTTCGAGAAGCATATATTGTTGACCGAGGATGAATCGGAGCAAAGCCAGGAAAAGAACCTGCATTTGGCAACTGCCACCTTATTGTTTGAAATGGCGCATATGGATGACCATGTTGATAGCCGTGAGCGAGAAGCAATACAGCGCCTGTTAGCGAGCCGATTTAGTATTGATGATACTGTGGCGGCAGAGTTATTAGCATTAGGTGCAGATGAATCACGGCAGGCGATTTGTATGCAGGAATTTACGCGGCTCTTGAATGAGAACTTTAGTCAGGCGGAAAAGCGTGACATGGTTAAGATGCTTTGGCAGGTTGCCATGAGTGACGGTGTTATTGATAAATATGAAGACTTGTTTGTGCGCCAAATAGCGGACTTGTTATATATCCCGCATAAGGATTTTATTCAGGCCAAGCATGATGCGGCTGGTGATTAGTAGGTGGCTTTATTTTATTTAGAATTGCAGTAATTGCTGATTTTGTCCGTGGTACTTCTACTTTCTTGCTATCTCTTTTAGTTCTACGGTTGGGAAATTTACTTCTTGCAGAATCCCTCCGGGCTTCTCCCTAGAACCTCTACGAGTTTCATTAGGGATTCCCTAAACTCTTTTCGATAGTTCTGGTCATTATGCGCACTCCATTCGTCCCGAATCGGAGCGAAAAAAAGGAGGCCGAAGCCTCCTTTTTTATTGGTATAGACCGAGGTCTTACACCATATCTTTAAGTGCTTTCAATGCAGTCATCTTAACAACATTGCGAGCTGGCTTAGCTTTGAACATCATTTCTTCGCCAGTGAATGGGTTAGTACCCTTACGTGCTTTAGTCGCTGGCTTACGCGCAACTTTAACTTTAGCAAGACCAGGAATAGTGAATACACCAGGGCCACTCTTCTTAAGATCTTTTTGGATCATTGCAGCCATCTCGTCAAATACGGCTG
>Ga0316207_10002956_pt1 | contig 16496 bp, 18 predicted proteins | sample 6weekpyrite_MG_FD_204943 | JGI IMG/M metagenome (GOLD analysis project Ga0316207, IMG submission 204943) | Microbial mat bacterial communities from mineral coupon in-situ incubated in ocean water Damariscotta River, Maine, United States -... | ecosystem: Environmental > Aquatic > Marine >...
TTTTGGGAATATGGAGTCACGTCTCGAACCGGATGGTTCACGCAAGCAGGTAAAGACTGGCTTGAGGATCTGGGGTTGATCCGACAAGACGCCAACACCCGAACCGAGGCGAGCGATGAGTAACGAAAAACAAGAGCCAGTAGCTCAACGGATAGAGCACCTGAATTCTAATCAGATTGTTGCAGGTTCGAATCCTGCCTGGCTTACCAACTACCAACTATCAATTATCAACGCGACTTATAGGTCGCTTATAGGGAGAGGCGAGCGATGAAACTGCACAGAGGATGTGCTCACCAGCCCGAACTCGGAAACATGACGCCATGCGCAATCTGTGTCGCCGCCGAGCAGCGCGGCTACGAGCGCGGCGTGAAGGCGCTGAGGGATGCGTTGATAAAAGACGCTACACTTAACGAACGGTGGATCACACCTCACGCAACCGAACTCCTCGACGCGGAATCGGGGGACGCGGAATGAAAAGCAAAACCGTAAGCGTTGAAGCTTATGCCACCGTTTCAATCCAGTTCAAAATTGACGAACCGTTCCACAGTGGATCGTCGCTTGACTTGATCCGACGACAAGCCGAGGTGTGCGCTCAGGGTCGCATCAAAGAGATGCTCACCGAGCAGTCAATGGAAGCAACGGCTCTGGACATCAAATTTGTTGTGATAGGAGGGGGCGCGGAATGAAAACGTGGGAAGTGTTCCTGTCGAACTACCATGCCAAAGGCGAGAACGGACCCAGGGGGCGGGCTCGCCGACATTGGCGGCAGACCGCGCGAGACAAGAAGATTGCGAGGAACCTGATCTTCGCGACGCACAAAGGAACAACCAGCGATCCGCTTCCGAAGTTTGTCGGCGAGGTAACCTGCGAGTACGTCCGGTATCGGACATCCGGCCCAGATATGGACGAGGACAATCTTTCCGGTAGCTTCAAAGACCTTGGCGACGCCCTGGAGTCACTCGGCGTCGTCGATAACGACCGAAATATCAGGCTAAAGGCCGCGCAATTCCGTGGTAAGTTCAAAGGGACGTTGATACGGATCACCCAGGAGGACACGGAGATGGACCCCGATGACGAATGAAATCCAAGAGAAGCAGGAAGCTCTCGCTAAATGGGCGAACAGCCTAGCCGACCAATGGATCGACGAGGCTGAACCCGCTGGTTGGAGCCTGGAGTCGGGAAATCCAATCCTCTCCTCTGAAACGGTGCTTGAGGGTTTCTGGGAGCAATTAACGCTCGTGACTCGAATGGTTGACCAAGGTGACATGCCCAATATCGAGGGGCTCATGCGCGTCGAGGCGCTACTGAACGTCGCCGCCGGGATTGGGGCTCACGCCGCCGAACATGAAGTGGACCTGCCATGAATGACGACGCCGCAAGGGGCTGGCTGGTTATCTCTCGCTTCCAAAGTGCCCAGGATAATCACTTTGACCTCCCATCCGACGCCGCCGCCGCGCTCGTTGATAGGGGGTGGATGAAGCCCCAGGGTTCCGGGGTGGTGTTCACCGACCAAGGCAAGGACATTACAGACATCTACGCCGCCGATTACGGCATCCTGCTGGAAGTGTTCGACTCTTGATCGCGGGCCGTCATAGGTCTAGGGTCGAGGAATGTTCCACAAGCAGACCTACAACGTCCGAATGCGGAAGGGCGAAGACTCTCCGCGTTTTGCGACGCTCCGGCACAACGACATCCAGCAGACTCTCGTTCTGCCATCCCACGTTGATACGGTCAAGTTCCGGGCCATAGCAGGAATCGGGGAAGGCCCTACGGTGGTCATCGAAGATACCCTTCTGGCGCCGTCCCCTGGTCCATACACGCTTGTTTCAGAGGTAGTCCTCTCAACCCCAGTGCAAGGGCCGGGGTACGTGAACGACCCCGTGGGCGCGAATTTCAGCCATGTGGTGGAGTGGGACTCGCTTTCGAACGACAAATATGATGGGCTCCGCGTCTACCGCGAGGAATATGAGATTGATTGCCGCGTGGCCGGAACATCGGCCTTAGGCTTTCAATGCTCCCGGATTCTCCTGGTTTACAACATTTCAATGGTCTCCACCATGGGGCCAATTACGACGTAAAGGGACGACATGAGCAACGCCGAAACTACCTCCATGCTCCGCATAGCGGGCGCTTTTCTGAACTCCATCGAGCTTGTGGAAGCGCAACTTGCGGACGCCGCAAACAACCCCTCAGCGGTTGCCAGGGCTCTCTCCCTTCTTGCGGAACTAAAGCTTCACGTTGAGGGCTCCCTGAAATTCTCCGATCCAGAAGCGCACGAAATTCAGCGCCTCATCGAGTGGATTGCTCGAATCGAGCGCGAATGCGGGCAGGTCGAGGGCCGGGCTCTATTGTCCGTGCAACACCTGATCGACTCGGCTCAGGGGAAGCCCGCAAAGAAGGCCAAATCCCAAAGCTAGGGGGCCTAGATTAGCGGCCTAGTTCTCCCCGCTACCCCCAGGGTCCGACAGATTCGCTTCAAGGCGATCGGCGCTCATGCAGAGTTCCTAAACTCGACGCATCGAGAGAAGATCCTAGAGGGTCCGTTCGGGACGGGTAAGACACGCCTCGTTCTCACGCGAGACCACGAGCGCCTAAAGGCAAATCCAGGACTAAGATGCCTATGGATCCGAAAAACGCTAGTTTCCCTTCGGAACACCGTGCTCCAGGGATTCGAGGACGATGTTGCGCCGGGGTTTCCGTGGAGGAATCCGGGTGCCACGAGGCAGGGGCGGAAGACTTACATTTACCCCAACGGGTCCGAGATAACCCTCGTGGGGATGAATGACCCCCTCGCGCTCCGATCCGGCGAGTTTGACTTCGCCACCTACTTCGAATCGCACCAAAGCACGCGAAACGAAATCGAGGAAATTCTCGGACGCATCCGGCGCTTCTCAACGCGCTTCTCGGATCTTACCTGCGACACAAACCCCGCGCACCGGGGGCACCACCTGTACAAGCGTTCCAGGCACGAGCGAAACAAGGACGGAACAAGGAAGATGAAAATCTTTCGATCGCGTCACTGGATGAACCCGAAGTATTACGACTTCGAGCGCGGAGATTGGACGAAGCAGGGGGAAATTTACGTCCAAGGAACCCTGCTCAACCTCACCGGGAACCGCCTAGCCCGTGGATTCAAGGGATGGTGGGTCTCTCAATCCGGCCAAGTCTGGGAAACCTTCGACGAGGCCGAGAATGTAATTTCCCGCCGCGACGTCCCAGGCTGGCACGAGGATCCAGCGCAGGAAACCCCGCTCGACTGGTATTTTGGAGCATGTGACTGGGGTTGGGCTCACGCGGGCGTGATGCAGATATGGGGCGTCAAGCACTTCCCGCCCCCCGTTGGGTTCCGGATGTATCGCGTCGCGCTCGTTTATCGCACGCACAAGACAATCGACTGGTGGGCCAAGGTCGCCGCCAAGCTCCAGACCCGCTACAACCTCGCTAGAATCGTGGTGGACCCGTCCCGCCCAGACGCCACGGAGTCGCTCAATAGAGCCATAGGCAAGCATGGCGGCGAATGGGTGGCAATCAACGCCGACAACAAAAAGAAGGCGGACGCAGGCTCGGGCGGCGACATGGGCGGCATCGACGGAGTTCGAACGGGGTTCCGAGATGGCTCTGGGGTGCGACGGATCTTCTTTGTTGACCCCCAGGAAGCTTATGTCCAGGACCCGGACGACGAAGATAACGGTTCCCCCGTAGGCGGCCCTGACACGCTCCGCGAGGAGCAGAGCCTACCGCTCAGTGACGTGGAGGAGATCCCTGATTACGTCCTGGCAGAGCCGGACGACGGGGACCTTGATATGTGGGTCCCTGATCGACCGGCAAGCAACCAGCACGACGATGGGTGCGATACAACGCGATACGCCTACCGATTCGCGTCAACGAATAACTACTCCCAACGGGCCGGGCCTGCTATGTTCGAGAACGATACGGCGGGAGAAGTGCTCGATCACCAAGCCACTCTACATGGCGAGGAGCCGTTCCAGGGAGTCGACGAAAGCGAACTCTACGGGGACGATGGGCAGCCACTCTCGATGGACGAATACCTAGAACGACAAGCAGAACAAGAATGGATCTAAGCCATGGGATTTGATGTAAACCTAAACGACGACGCCCCCAAAACCCTAACCGTCGAGCGCAAACTCACCGGGGTAAACCCTGGCCCCGATTCGGCGCTAATCCTGACAGATGCCAGCGACACTACCCCAGGGGGGATCATGCTCCCCATGAGCGTCCAGGATCAAATCAACACGGGGACGGTTGTACGCATTGGCGCAGGCGGCCACGATTTTGCGGGGCACCATATTCCGCCCGTTGCATCGGTGGGGGATCGAATACTCTTCGGGCACCTAACTAAATGCTTCAAGCTCGACATTGATATGGGCGAAGGCCGGAAAACTTACCACTTGATCGACCAGGACGAGATTTTGTGCGTCCTGGAGTACGATGACAGCGAAGGACCGATACCTGCACTCGTTGACACGGGCGCGGGAGTCTAAAGGCAACAACCCACCCCACTAAGCCATGAGCGAGACCGACAGTTCCAATTGGTACGAAAACGCTTCGACGATGATTGCGGAGCTAGAGCCCGCGATCGAAGAGCGCCGACGCAGGCTCGCAGAATGGCCGCGACAAATCTCCGAGTACCACGGCAAGTTCTTCCGTGGGCGCTCGGGAGGGGGCGTGAAGCGGAAGGCAGCCAACCCTAAAAACTTTGCCTTCTCGTGGAACACCAGGGTTATCCCCGAAATTGCCTGGCAGAATCCTCGCGTCGACACTGAGGCGATCGCCCCTGGAGTAACCGAGCGCGACCTTCTTCTGCAAAAAACAGCGACAAACCAACTGATCCATGACCTAAAGCTTGCCTCGTTCCTAGCTCGCGGCCCAATGCTAAACGCTCAGTGGACGTGCGGCTACGTGATGATTGCAATGGAGGAGATCGGCGGGATGCCGGTTGTCGATGTGCCACCAATCGCGGGCTGGTATGGTCGCGATAAAACCAAACGCGCCCCCATGCGGCCATGCGTGTATGACCTGCCACCATCCAGGGTATTGGAAGACCCCAACGCCACAACTCTGGAGGAGACTCGATTTATCGCGTATGACTGGAGACGCTCAAAGGCGGAGTTGCTTGAGGAGGCGCGGAACGATCCGTCAATTGGGTGGAATCTCGACCTCATTCATGGGATGGGCGCTGACGACGACAGCAATGACGACTCTATGGCGTGGGGACCAAGAGAGGTAGACAATCAGCGCGGCGACGTTTACGGGCGAACCGTCTGGGTCAAGAACGCTAAACCGATCAACCCCGAAAACACCCCCGATAAGGGCTACCACGGCGTCCTTTACGTGATCCCTGCAAAGGGGAATGTCGAGGAAGATAGCGAGTGGCTTCGACCGCCTCGTGATTTCTTTGGACCCGAATGCGGCCCCATCTACCGCTTTGGGGTTCACAATGCGCCGGGGTATGCGACGTTCTTCGGGACGCTAACCGCAACGCAAGAGCAGGCGGACTCGCTTGCGCTCACGGCGTCGGCGAACACTCAGAGCGCGCGAAACTTCAAGCAGATGGTTCTTGTCAATGACAAGGATCCGCGACTAGTGCAAAAGATCCGGGACGGAAAACACCACTACGTTTACGGAACCAAGGAGTTTACCAGCAGTGATGTCGCCAGTGTTGCCATTGGCGGAATCTCGGATCAGAACTTAATCCAGGAGCAGCGTGAGCAGTCCGAGCTAGATGACATTAGCGGGCTCGGAGAGCTTCAACGCGGTGTAGTCACCGGTAAGGCCACGGCTACGGAGAACGTTCGGGCTGAGGATAACGGTTCCGTGCGATTCGAGTGGATCGAGAAGCGCATGTACGCGTGTACACAAGACTTGATTGAGGGGCTTGCGTGGTATTTAGAACAACACGAAGACGTCCTATTCCCTCTTAGCCAGGAGAGCGCACTCGCATTAGGCTACAAACCCGAGCAGGCGATCGACGAAGACGGCTACCCGGTGATCGGACCGGATGGAGAGCCCATCCTGGAGATGGGAACTACGTGGTTCCGGGGTGGAAAGAAGGACCCCGAGTCCCTCATCGTTGCTACGTCCAAGGTCAAGATCATCCCCAAGTCGATGAGTCGCAGGGGTAATCAGCGCGAACGGCAAGCCATGATGGAGTTCTATGGTTGGCTGGCCGGGATAATGCCATTCCTCCGAGCACACCCCGAGTTGTCCGCGAGCGATATTATCGACGACGGGGCCGAGGCTCTTGGCCTGCCAAAGATGTCCAAGCGGATTGACTGGGAGCTTTTCGAGGAGCTACAGAAGCAGCAGTACGGAATGCTTGTCCAAAGTCAGACCCCAGAGCTAGAACGGAGTCCGAGCTACGGCGGGCAGGTAGGCTCAGGCGGCAACGTCATCCAGGGTCAGTGGGGCTCGGGCCAAGGGGGCAGAACTCCAGGGCCGCGATTGCCCGGATCAGCCGGGGCGGCGGGGTTGCAGAGCCCAGGGCTCACACAGAGCCCTATCTCTACCGGCGGGCAAGGGCTATCCATCGCAAGCGGGCAAGGGCGCGTAGGCGGCCAGAGGCAGGCGGCTAGCTGATGGCTATTTACCTGTTTGTTGACGAAGACAACCAATCGGCCGAATTCGATATACCCATGAGCGAGGTTGTGGGGTTCGGGGAGACCATGGAAGTTGATGGGAAGTTGTGGACCCGCGTGATAACGATGCCATCGCTTTCGGTCGAGCAGTCGATGTCCGGCCCGTCAATGCAGTTGGCGCCGTACACGCCGGGTTTCGACCACTACGACAGCGAGGGGCGCCCGTGCCCAAGGAACCGCCACGAGCAGCGTGAGGGGGCCAAGAGGTCCGGATTGGACGTCCTGGATTAGAAGGGTGGACAAGTACCCCCCAACTGGGTTACAGATGGGGCATGGACGACAAAAATGCCCCCGAAGTGGAGAGTGCTGAACTAGCTGACGCGCTCGCCGATATTGACTTCTCCTCTCTTAGCGACGGGAGCGAGGGGCATTCCGATCCCAGTAGCGACGAAAGCACTGAACGAGATCCAGGGAGCTTTAGGGCACCCCTGGACGACCCAATCGAAGCGCGACAAGAGAGGGCCTCCAAGGCGAATCCCTCCGAGGACAGTGGTGACGTTGGCTCCGAAGGTGACGCTGGGGCTGGAAAAGAGGCGCAACGATCGGAAGAGGAAGCCGCCGCATTGGCGGACGCTCTCCAGGTGTTGCGCCGTGGGAGGATTTCCGACTCGCTCATCGAGAAGATGGACGAATCGGAGATTCTCGCCCAAGCAGAGGCCATACGGCCTGTGCAGAAGGCAAATGACGAGCTTTCAAGGCGATTAGGTCAAGAGGGGGGCAACGCCTCCATGAATGACGAAGGAGAGAGCGGAACGGAGTCTTCGCGCGGTAGAGAGCCGAGCGACGAACAACCCGGACCCGACAACCTCAACTTTGATAATTCTGCCCTTCTTGAGCATCTAGGTCTCGCTGGAGACGAAGACGCCGAAAAAGCCATTGCAGGATTTGGCAACGCGATCGCAAAGGCGGTCGCCTCGCAATTCTCGCCGCTTCAAAGCGAAGTGGCCTTTATGCGTGGCGAACTAGCCCAAAACGTCGGGGAGTCGGTCCGATCTGAACTTGTGAATAGCGGGCGCTATCCGCAGTTCGAAAGCCTTGAGAAGTGGGAACACGTCGAAGCCAAAGCGGTCGACCTCCTGAAATCTCCAGCGTACTCGGGGAATCTCCGACTCGCGCTGGCGGATGCCGTGAGGATCCATTCTGGACCGGGCAGAGACCTTCCAAGTCCCGAGGAAGCGAAACGAAACTCCGCGTCGCGAAGATACGGAAACCCCGACCGTCCATCCGGATCGAATCGAAAAGAGAAAGAGTCTCATGCGAGCCTTCTCGAATCGAATATCGAGAAGTCGATGTCGGCTCGCGGTCTGATCTAAGCGTAGCGGTCCTTACACAATCCAGTTATTAGCCCCAAAGGAGGGGTACTAATATGGCTGTCGGCTCTCCAGTTGATGTCCTCACGGACCTCATGTTTACTACGCCGCCCAAGTTTGCGACGAACGAAGAAACCTACGTCAACGAAGTCAGTCTCCGCAACTTCATCACCAAGCGGATGCGGGCGGGACGCGACCTGTCGGACATGATCGACGGTGGTGAATCCATCCGCGACGACATCTTCTTCGATGGCACGTCTTCACGGCAACACTACAACCCGAACGAGGCGTTGAACTACAAGCTAGTCAACATCCTCACTCAGCACCAAGCTCCCTGGACCTTCACCGCCGCAAGCGTTGCATGGACGGATCACGAGATTGGCTTGAACTTCGGACGTCTTCGCCAGTCGGCGCAGAAAAAGATCTTCAAGAAGCTCTACAAGTCCAAGATGATGAAGCTCTGGACGGACATCTCTAACGGCGAGGAAGCTGACGCATGGGCGCAGCCTTCCGCTCTAATGGAGACTTCCGGTGGCAAGAAGCCGCAGTCCATCCCGCACTTCATCAACGAGTTCGCCAACGGACTCGCGCCCGGCGTGAGCACCATCCAGCAACTTTCGCCCGTCACTTACCCGAAGTGGGTTCCGACGCAGCAAAGCTACACTGGACTTGGCGCATCAGATCCGGACGTTGTGACTCAGACCCGCAACCTGTTCACCGCACTCACGCGCACCTGGCGCTCGATGAACTGGGAACAAATGCCCCACGGCAAAGAGTTCAGCGATCCGGACACCAAGCCCACGTTCATCGCAGCGTCGCTCAACGGCGTCACTATGTATGAGAACGGCTTGCGAGTCGCCAACGAATTGCTACTTGGCAACCGTCAAGACCCGGCTTACCCGGACCCGATGTTCCGAGGAATGCCGGTCTCTTACTGTGAGTCGCTCGACGACGCTCTCTTGCACAGTGCATCCAGTGGAACCGCGTTCGGATCGGAAGCAACTGCCACGATTGCTGGCCCGCGCTTCTACGTGATGAACGTCCGTTACGGCAAGCGCCTATGGCACGAAGACCGCTACTTCCTCAAGAAGCAGCCCTTCTCGCCGACCCGCCAACCGTTCACCAAAATCATGGTGGTCGATTCGTGGGGTAACTACTTTGTGAATTCCCGCCGGAAGTTCGGCGCGATCGTCTACCCCACCGGCGCTGCCGTGGCAACCGCCGCTTACTCCGGCTAAGGAAGGTCTTTGACTATGAGTATTTCAGCAGTGCAAGGCGCCTTTGGTCTCAATTTCGAAACCATTGTTAGCGATTTTGTCAACATGACTGGCGGTGCCCTTACCAAAGGGTACGTCGGAATCATCGACGTTTATGGCACGTCAACCGGGGCCGATGTCGGAGCATCTGACGGCCCGACATCGCCGTTTGGTCGAATGATTGCCGCTAACGCTAGTGGCGACGCAGCGCGTGAAATCAATCAGGGGTTCTTCGGCGTTTTGCTGGACGACGCTCTGGCTGACGGCGCCACAGGAACTTGGTTGTTGCAGGGCTACGCGGCGGAGGTTCAGACTTTCGTCTCTACCGCCGACGACGCATTCGCAACGCTTTGGCCCGGTGATCCGGTGTCGGAGTATCCGTCTTACTCAATTCACGAGACCGCCGGAAACGTCGGCTCTCTTGGCCTGAGAGATGCACAGGGAGCAGCCGTTGACGCCCGTCGTCGCGGAATCTTCCGGTCAGACGGAAAGGTTGCCTACGCCGCAAACACGGCGCAGCTATTGTCCGGCCTCTTCCTCGGTCTTCCGGGGACGTCGTTCGGCTTCTACTCCGCACCCTAGTATTTGTCGTTTGGTGGGTCGGGGCGATTCGTCCCGTCTCGGCTCACCACCTAAAACCAAAAGGATCGAAATATGGATGCAGATGTAACGGGGTCCCTTGGGATCAACTTCGAAACGAGAATCGCTAACTTTGTCAACAAGACTGGCGGCACTATCACCAAAGGGTATGTCGGTGCTGTTGATATCTTAGGAGCATCGGCCGGGTCTACCCTCTCTTCGCTTCAAGGTGATGGCCCCAATTACCGACTCTCACGAATGGTGGGTCCGCTCGGTGGGGCTTTTGCAGCTTCCAACAACAAACAGGGTTGGTTTGGTGTTTTATTGGACGATTCGCTCTCCGAGGGACATATCGGCAAGTGGCTCATGCAGGGATACGTCGAGCACGTTCAAGTCCACGTGAGCGCCGCCGAGTCAGCAGCAAGCGTCAGCCTTATCTATGGCGTAGGTCCATCGGCTACACCCACTCTCCCTGATGACACATGGCCCGGAATCTTAGGACTCAATGAAGACCCGACCTACGAAGGTATGTTAGGTCTTCGAGACGTACAGGCATCGGGAATTGATGCAGAGCGGAGGGGGATCTTTCTGCCGGACGCCGCCGCCGCCGACGACACCATAAGTCTCATCCCTGGCTTGTTTATGGGGCTCTCCGAAAACCACTTTGGTTACTACCACGGCGCCTAATGGCTCTTTCCGCCCAAGCCTGCAAAGGCATTATTCAGCACGCCCTCAACAACGCTCCGGTTGATCCGTTGCTAGGGGGCGAGCTTGCCTTGATGAACCGCGCAGGCCGAGTAATGACCGGGATGCGCAACTGGTTCTATCTACGGCGGATGGCAACGCTCGATCTCATCGCGGGCTCTGACGAGGTTTTGCTTCCGGCTGATTTTCACAAAATCGAAGCGCAGAAGGCTACGGAGTCCATCATCGGCGCCGTTAGCCTCGTAGGTGATGTTGAGTTGCTCAAGCTCAGGGAGAGCACCGTGAGCGGATCCGGATTCACCTACAAAGGGGCCGTCTTCGCGAAGGATAATCCTGGCGTGAATGGCGGAATCAAGTCATGGGTTCTAAAGCTAGATAGGACCGTATCGACGACGATGAACGACGCCTTTTCCATCGTCTACCGTAGTGGTTGGCAGGAGATTACCTCGGACGCTGACGAAGTGGACATCTTTGAGTTCATGGATGAACTCTACCTCCAGGTTCTTCGCGCCTATGTCGCGGACTACCAGCAGGAAAATGTAAACGCCAAGGGGTTCCGAACTCTTGACGAGCGCCTAGCGCAGATCAAGGCGGGAGTGGTGTTCGCGGCCGCCGCGCGAGATGACCAGCCTCAGGCGCAGTTTGGGGAAATCGAAGGCGGTCACATTGGCGGCGGAACCATGATTCGCGACTGGGGATCAGATTCGACAGTAGGTGACATTTAGTGAAAGTTGGAGCCCCCCTAGATGGTCTATCCGAAAATCGAGCCCACTCCGAGCAAGAGCCGGGGACTACCCGAGAAGCGCGCAACTGCCGCGCTGAGGACCCGCCCTCTGGCCGCGAAGGGATTGCGCAACGCTCTGGCCTCACAAACTTCTCTACAGCCACCCCTCCCGTCGAGGTCGCCGGTGTGCACCCCGTACGGATGGCGACCGACCTGACCTACGACGTCCCCGTCCTTGACTACGCCAAGATTAGCGACGCGAATATGGCGGGAACCTCTGAATGGAAGCTCGGGAGCAGCAACCGCGCGGCCAACCTTGTCGTAACCGACTTTCAAGAGGCTAGCTACTGGATTTTTGGCAAAGACACGCTGATGAAGATCAGTGCGGATGGATCGCTCGTTTGGTGCTTTTCCGTCCCACTTCTTGAGGAAACACACGCGGTTCGCGCACTAAAGATCGACGACGCAAACAACCTCTACGTCTCCAGCGGCGCCGACCAGGACTACACCGATGGAGCTTTCGATCCATTGGCTATGGAGGCGATCGAGGAAAACAACCGCGTTTGGCGGATTGCGCAAATCTCTGATCCTGAAATGGACGTCGAGCGGCCGCAACTTGCCGGGGAGTGGAGCGCCGGCGGATTTGTGGAGGATGTCTATCTCGCAAACGGATTTGTGTACCTCCTCCAGAATCGACCGTCGCGCTACAAGGCGGACCTCGTAATCCTCTCGGATTTTGCCGTCGACTCCACCCAAGTTCTCCCGTTCCCGAACGTCCTAGCCTCGCGAGTCGTCCCATACCCCGCCCACTCCTTAGCTGTCAATGCGATCGGTGAAATCATCGTATCGTCCGAGCCAAACACGAAGAGGCTTTACGATCCGAAGTATCCGAGCCTATCCAAAACTTCCGGACTCGGGGAACTGCCTGGATTCTGGACGTGGCGACGCAACCTCGACAACGCCCAGGGGCGGCTATGGTGTGAGATCGACCCAGCCGTTACCGCCCAGGCAAATGGAACCGCAGTTACCGACCTACCGGACATTGACGGGCTCGGACGCGGGTTCTACTTCGCCGCGTCACACCAGGGGACGGGAACGGACTCGCGGACCCTTACCGAACCGACCTTCATCGAGCGCGTCCTCGGGGACTATCCGGGCATCCGGTTCAACGGAACGGACACCGGGCTACAAAGCCTCGACAACCAAAGCCTCGACTATCGAGACCGGGGCGGCGCACAGCGAACGCCTTGGCCCTCATATGGTGGATCTTCCGGAACTCCAAAGGTAACGGATTCAACGAGCGCGGCTTTTGTGTTCTTCCTCGTAGTGCGTCTACCTGCGACGGGATCGCGGGGGGCAATCATCGCGCAAAACCCCGTGGCGTCTGGAGCACACAGCGTCTCTAGTGTTCTCAACGCAACGCTTCGATTTGCCCTAGTAGCTAATCGCCCCGAGTCGGAGTCGCTAACCGTGGCAGCCGAAGACGGAAAGATCACGCTCTTTGACTACATCCGCGAGAATGCGGGCGACTTCAACTCCGCCGACACACCGCATGGACCGCTACACACAGCGGGCGACGTAAGGCAACCCCGCGAAGGGGACTTGCTCGGAATCCGACACGCGCCAAACACATCCGCCGACGCCGCAGAGCCGCCCATCGCGATCATAGCAGTCGGAATTGACAACCAGGTTGATCCAACCACCGCTCGCGATCAGCAAACCGGGTGCTTCTTGCGAATCAACGGTATGCCTATTGATCGGTGGGAGGGGTCCGTCCGAATTTCTGACGATCCGGTCACCCTTGGCTATTCCGGTGGCACCGGAGCCGGTGGCGGGGATTCGCATGGACACGTCGAAGGCGACCTCATCCGATACATCTGCCTCGCAAGGCCCGATCCGCTCGACATCACCCAGGAGATAATCCTTTCCACCCCGCGCACTGGTCCCAAGGCTCAGAAGCTCAACATTATCAGCCTTGCAACGGCCGGTACGTTCACACTAACGATTCACTACCCAGATGGGACGGCCGACGAGACCACCGCCGGAATCGCATGGAATGCCACAGCAGCGCAGATGCTTGCCGCGCTAGTTGCGCTTCCAGGTTTAGGAACGGCCGCAAACATTCACGTCAACGGGACCGATCTTTTGCAAGTCAACGGCGGGCTCGACATCTACTTTGGCTGGGACGACATCGCCGCGAAACCTGCCAATACCGGAACCTACTACGGGATCGACATCGGGAGACCTACCGAAGATATGACCGGGCTTACCGGTCTTATAATCCAGGATCCGTTCACTGACATTGACTCAGGGACAGCAGGCAAAGACCTAGCGCACGGCGCCCTTACAGATACAGAAGTTGAGCTAATCGAGGGTCAACTTGCTCACGAGTACGGCATCCAGCACTTGTTACCACAGCCAGCATCGGGAGTCCCCTTCGCTCACCCATACGCGGTAAACCCGCCGTTGGACCCGGACTCGGTAGACCCCAGCAACCTCCTAGCTACAGACGGAGTGCTTTCGAAGTATTCGACCGGCGACCTCTCGCTTGTTTGGACCGTCACCGATACCGACGCCATTGGATTTGATATACAGATAGATGACAACGGAGACATCTACTGTCTTGGACCGGGTTCGAGCTTCAACTATGCGAAGTACCTCGATTCCGGCGATTCGGTTGCGCTTGATTATCGCGGAACGCTCGGCTCGTCTCTGCCAACAAATCGCAGGGTAAAAGGGGCGGTCGACAAGGATGGACGCTTCTATATCCCTAGCTGGAACGGAGCCACCACCCCGCCGACGATGACCGTCGTAAACAGCGGGACACCTTCGGACTTCGAATACGACTCAAGTGCTACATCGGCCGACGTTGTTTATGCCAACGCGATAGCTCTTCCCAGGGAAGACCTCGATTACGGAAGCACGGTGATTGAGCGTAAGGAGTTTGCATACATCGCGTCGCTACCAAACCCGCCGGGCGGGGGGGCCGACGACTTTGATACGGCTCGAAAGGTACGCCTGGTAAGCGTAACTCACTCGCTACGACCACCACGCACAACGGAGCGAATCTTTGTGTGCAACGGTGACATCAAGCGGGATAACGGCCTTGGCGGCTATGACACCATTAGCGGCGGAGGCGGAGTGATCGACACGAGCGCCGCTTTTGTTCAAGGCGTGCGCCACCAGGGCAAGCTCTACATTACGGATCAGCTAAACACCTACGTTTATGACCCAAAGGCGGGGGCCAGCGGGGAAGTCTCGCTTCACGTCGCAACCGATGGCGGCATGGTTCCTCAGCGTGCACACTTCCACTTTAGTTGGCGCGGCAAACTCGGATGGGCGAGGCTCGACGACAAGCCGGGCTTTCTCCAGTTATCGCGGTCCGCAAAACCTAGCGAGCTAAACATCACGCCAACGCCCCTATTCCCTGGACGAGCCTGGAAGGGATCAAGTTCGCTCGACATCGGCGAAATGCCCGACGTCATCAACTCGATAGCTCCAGTCTCAAACACGCTACTCGCCATCTTTGGGGATAAGTCGATTCACTACATCCAGGGCGAACCGACGTTTGGGGGGCAACTCACAGAAGCCTCTCGCAACGTGGGCGGCGCCTACGGAAAGTGTTGGGCTTGGGACGGTGAGGACCGGATGTTCTTCATGTCCAATTTTGGAGGAATCTACGCCCTACCGGTTGGCGGGCAGCCGAGGCCGATCAGCAATAAACGGCTAAAGCGGCGCTTGCAGAACATCGACTTTTCGGAGCACTACGTTCACGCTGAATGGAACTGGCTCGATGACACGGTTCATTTCTGCCTCATCCCGTACAGCGGAACCCCGTCCGTCGTGTCGCATTACGTACTCGACACTAAGCGAGAACGCCTCTCGTTCTGGGAGGACACGCACGTCCTCTCCAGGCAGCCAACATGCGTGGGGACCCTCGACGGAGACCTTCCGCAAGACCGACGCATGGTGTTCGGGTACGCCGATGGCATGGCGCGCGTTTGGGATCCGAATGCCAGCGATGACGATGGAGAGCCGATAGACTTCTCTGTCATCTACCCGCTAACGCCTTCCGGGCAGGACACTCAATTCGCCTTCTCTGAACTCGCGGTTACCCTCGATCGGGAGCATGATGGCGCCGTAGCGGAGCTAATTCCGGCCGAAGATGCGGCCATTCTCGACGAGGACCTAAAATCCGCTCAGATCCCACTACGCCCAGGCATGAACCCGGCGGCACCGGACAGAATGACCGGGAACTACGGCTATCTGCGCATTCGAAACGGAGCGCCGGGCAGCCGGTGTGCGGTGACGGAAGTCAAAATCAACGGCCAACCAAAAGGCCCTAGACGAACGAGGCACGCAGATTGAGTTCCAGGGACGGCATCGCCATCGGTGGCAACCACGGAGGAATGGACGCTCGGGGTCCCTCACAGGCTCTCTCTCGCTTGCAGGTCGACGAGCGGGCGCTCACGTTCACCAATGGGAAGATTGGGATTCGCTCGCTCGGGCGCGTTCAAGACCCTACAGGAGACTCGGAAGAGGCAGTCTCTTTGCGTACCCTACTGGCCCACCTTCGCAGAGCAGGAGTTATTGAGTAATGCCACAGCCAAACAAGGGACCGAGTTACAACTCGAACGCTTACACATCGCCGCTCGCGAACTACTATTCCGGGTTCAGCGGCAATCCCGGCGAGGGGTCCTATCAGGCTCACCAGCCTGGCAATAAGAACACGTCGATCCAGTTTGGAAACTGGTCCCCGAACATGCAGGCAAGCTCAAGGTCTCTCGTATTGGGCACGCCAGAGGCCGATGAGCAGTACACCACCGCGAGCTATGGAATCTTCGATCAAGCTCGATACTCAAATCAGCAGCTTTTCGGAGTCTCGGAGCAGCTTGTCCAGCAGGCATCCCTCGCTCGAATGCAGGGCGTTGATGCAGCCCTAGCCGAAACCGATCGCATGAGCCAGGCCGGGTATCAGCGAGCGCGCGACTTTGGCACCGCCGCAAGCGCAGGCGCGGACCTATCCTCGATTGATTCCGGCATGTTCTCCTCCAGCGAACGCTTCAACGCTCAAAGGTCAGTGAATGCGGACACGTTCCGAAACTTCCTCGCAGTCGATGAAGCATACGCGGGAACTCGGGCCGCGCTCCAGCAAGCGCGGGGATCGGCCAACGCTCAAGCATACTCCGACCTTGCTAACTTCTACGAGCGCGTTCGAATCACCAACGAAGACAGCTACATGAACGAGTTTCGAGCCCGCCAGGGC
>Ga0316207_10002957_pt1 | contig 16495 bp, 16 predicted proteins | sample 6weekpyrite_MG_FD_204943 | JGI IMG/M metagenome (GOLD analysis project Ga0316207, IMG submission 204943) | Microbial mat bacterial communities from mineral coupon in-situ incubated in ocean water Damariscotta River, Maine, United States -... | ecosystem: Environmental > Aquatic > Marine >...
CGCGCTGCACACAAACACCAGCTATCACCCGGCTTTAATCCCTGGAAACCAAATTCGGGCATAGGTGTCGATAAATCATTACCTCGAAAACGTGAATATTCCAAAAATTCCTGAGTTGCCAGTATACAAACTGTATGTGAGCCAACATCTTCGTCACAGGTATTGCATTTCGAGTCTCGAAAAAAACCAGTTCGCGGATTTTCTCCGCACACTTCCAGCGCCTCTCCAAAAACGTTAACCGATTTATCCATCTCCATCTTAAATACCTTTAAAGTCTCAACGGTAAAAAGTAATGCTAACAGTTTCATTTCACTGATTCACTTCTTTTTAATAATCCAGCACCCATTTTCTGAGAAAATTCCGTAAAATTAAGTAATACACTCTTACCTTACACTGTAAAAAACTACCCTCAAGATAAGTAGATATAGTAGTTATAGATTTGGTTTTTATATTTCCAGATACTTTCAAATAGAAAAAAGTCCGGTTACACGTCCGTACTAAAAACATTGCCCCTGAAATAATGTGGAAGTTGATGAGGCAATTAAAATACCTGATTATATTACTGTCACACAAAGTATAATTATCTTCAGAACACATACCGAACAACCCGCTGGCGGTATCAGTCATGCGCTTTCGTTGCTATAAAAAACAAAAAAGGGATTTTTATTTTTTACCGGCTGCTCACATACAGATATTAATGCAATCGTTAAAAAAGCAATGCTACTATCTGATAGTGAAATTTATTACTACACAGGTGATCTTTTAATACATGGTCGTAAGCAGAATATTAAAACAACCGCACAAATACTAAACATAAAACATGTTAGTCCTGGTTATTGCAGTGTGTCCCATGAGGTAAATCGTGTGTTTAAAAACACGCTGACAAATAACCTTAGCGCTTCCCGGTTAGGCGAGAAAGTGTCACTTATGGTTATAAAGCAGAACTTACGTGGTTAGTCTCCGGTATATATCAGAAACTTTTAACGGCAACTCTCTAATTTCATCTAATACAGTATACGCGGCGGCACCATACATATGTGGCAAATAATCTTTTGCTTCCCGGTCGATGGTAATGCAGTAAGGATGAATACCTTCCCGGCGAGTCTCAACCAGCGCACGTCGGGTATCTTCAATACCGTATTCACCACGGTAACTGTCATAATCATCGGGTTTACCATCCGAGATGGTAATGAGAATTCTGGTTTTAGCTTCAATATCTAATAACTTTTTGTTTAAATGCCGTATTGCAAAACCCATGCGGGTATAGTCTTTGGGTTGTATGCCACTGATACGCGCCTTGATTTCTTCATCATACATTTCGCCGAATTCTTTAATGGTATAAATTTCACAGCGTTTCCGTGCCATACCAGAAAAACCATAAATGGCATAACGGTCGCCGAGGCTTTCTAATGATTCACATAATAAAATAAGCGCTTCACGTTCAGCATCATTTATCCAGCCTTTGGTCGAACCACTCATATCGACCATAAAACATACTGCAATATTACGTTCGGTACGTTTCATTTGCATATATAAGCGCTCGGTCATTTCGCTGCCATCTTTGGCATCCGCAAGCGCTTCTACATAGGCATCAATATCAATTTCATCACCATTCGTCTGACGTTTAAGTAATTGATTTTCGTCACGCATAGCTTCAAACGTTTTACGCAAATGCTTGATAAGTGAACCATGCTTTTCCATCGTATTAACAACAAAATTATCATGTATGGGTTTAATGACCTGCTCGCGTACTGCACACCAATTTTTGCGATAGTTCTGTCGTTTAAAATCCCATTCATTGTATAAAAAAGCACCGTCTTCATGGTAAGTGCCTTTCCAGACCTCATCGGGATCTTCCTCTTTCTCCTCGAAATAGGATGGATCGTATTCACCGTCACCTGCGGCAACTAAATATTCTTCTGGTATTTCACCCAGATCCTGCAAAATAGACGACAGTAAATTCTTTGCATCTTCAGGTGGTGCAATAGGTTGATCGTCAAGAGTAATCTCAACTTTAAAATCCTGCAGGCTGTTTTGTTCCTGAATATCCTTCAATTCAAACTTACCATCTGATTGCGCATCTTCTAACGATTGCGCCTCTTTACTATCTTTAAGATCTTCCTGTAATTTTCTCAGAATATTTTTTAATTGTTTTTTCTCTTCATCGAGTCGCGCCTGCATTATTTTTTCTGCTATCTCCGGGTTTAGTTCGCCCTGATAACAAAATGGTTTATACGCATTAAGTATTTCGATATTTTTTTTGACAATATCCAGGCTGTCATTCACCGTACTGGCTTCAGCCGATAATAATTCACTAATTTCCTGCCACTGGGCAGATAAGGGCTGATCATTGAGTTGCTGCTTTACCTGCTTCATTTGTCGGTATAAGCCTGGCAGCTCACGCGCCAGGCAGTGCTCCAGCCGTAAGGTTTCGACTGCATGAAATAACGACAGGAATTTTTCCGGGTTAGCCGAACGCCCTGCTTCTGTTGACAGCTTGACTCTATAACTACCAAATCTCGCCTGGGCCCACATATAAGCAACCATTACCTTATATAAACTAAAATTCTGCTTCTTATCGGCGAGTCTGGCTTCAATAGCCGGTAGAAAAATCGTTTCTGTATCGGTATAAGCTTGTTCTGACTGTTCCAGTTTTAATTTCCGCCCTGCCAAACCATGCGCGAAGTGCAATAATATTCCTGACTCTTCTTCCAGTACCGAACCGGCTTCTTTTTCGTGAGCCAACTCTAAAAAATCATTAACATTTCGAATGACCTCAAGGGATGGGTACAAACCTTTAATATCGTAGACATCCATGGCGTGAAGCGCCCAGGTTTCGATTATCTCTTCGTCTAACTCATTTAAGATATCGATACTATGCATCATAAACTGATAACCTAATTCATGATGAGTCGAGGCAGTCCGCCGGATCCACGCAAGCAAATACTTCTGCCTGTCAAGTGGAAGTTGTGCTAATACATCGGCATGTTTTTCGTTTTGGTAAAATGTGAATTCAACATCCAGATAGATATCGAGACGTTTTAAAATTTCATCTGAAGATAAAGGTAATTTTGAACTCATGTTTTTATGGATAGATTGTTAATAAATTTCTATACAAAGGCTAATCCACTAATAATACAATTTTAAAATAGTCACTAAAATATAGAAGAGCAGAGCTCATTGACGGCAATCAACATATCATGGTCATCCGTTAAAGCCTGGGAAATAGCAGTATGACAGGCGGTTGTCGGGCTTATTCCACTATGCATTAATTTTGCCGCATGCACCAACAGGCGGGTACTGGAACCTTCTTCAAGACCACTGCCTTTTAGGTTACGCGTCATATTGGCGAACTTAACCAGATCTGCTGCTGTTGATTGTTCGATGCCTGTTTCTTTGGCAATAATTTCCGTCTCAATATCTGCCGATGGATAATCAAACTCAAGTGCAATGAATCGTTGACGTGTACTTTGCTTTAAATCTTTTAGTACGCTTTGATAACCAGGGTTATAAGAGATTGATAAACAAAAATCGGCCTTTGCTTCCAGCACTTCACCTAATTTTTCCATTGGTAAAACACGGCGATCATCTGCCAGCGGGTGAATGACAACCATGGTATCTTTACGCGCCTCAACGATTTCATCCAGATAACAAATAGCGCCGGCTCTTACTGCTCGAGCAAGTGGTCCATCAACCCAGGTAGTGCTACCACCCTGGATTAAATAACGCCCTACCAGATCAGAGGCGGTTAAATCATCATGGCATGAGACGGTAATAAGCGGTTTTTTTAGGCGCCATGCCATGTGCTCCATAAAACGGGTTTTTCCGCAACCGGTAGGGCCTTTTAATAATACCGGTAGTTTTTGTTGATAGGCTGCTTCAAAAATCTCAACCTCATCAGCAACCGGCTGATAAAAAGGTTCTTTTGTAATAAAGTATTCTTCTGTTTTGATTGCCGTTGATTCCATATTGGGTCTTCTTAAAAAAATTTATAATTAACTGTAACAGGTTTATATAATTCGTTTATATTAATAATGCTATCGATACTCGATTATCGACAGAATTAAGAATAACACAAACTATACGCTAATTTTTTCTCCGGGCTTAAAGCCAAATTTTTCTTCCAGGCCAAGCTCAGTAATAAGCTTGTCGACTGCAGTCTGGCCATGAAATTTATCTATTTCGGCCAGAATAAGTTTGGCGCCATTACGGTTATAGCCCCCGCCCATGTTCACCTGTGTTATCAACAATTCACGCGCTTTATCTATGGTCATATCTTTGCACCTGCTTTAAATAAGCAATTGTATACCTTTTCATTAGCACACAGGTTTAAAAATTTTATGGGAATAATTAATAAATTTAACAGCTTGATTAGCCCGGCATATTATCGATACGCGGTTTCGTCAATATCGGCAGGTAAACAAGGCTGAAAATGGTAAACGAGATAATCCAGCAAAGCTGTGCGATACCAATCCATATTGAATAGTTTTCGGTATCAATGAATGGCATCACTACTCTAAAAACAACACTTACCAGTAAAATAAGTAAAGCGTACCGGATACTTTTATGCGGCTTCGTTGCGTCACGTCCGGTATGACCAAGCGCAACACGCGACATCATCGACAAAGTTATCAATCCTATTCCCCCTACTGCAAATAAATGCACCGCGTAGTAATGAACAATACCGGTAACGTAGTGAATAACCAGTAACAAAAAACCCAGGCTGAGAGCAGCATTGGCAAGGTACAACCCCCATAACATCGATTTTTTCCAGATACCTTTATGGTGCCAACCTGTTAAACGAACAGCACTTAACAAAAACAGCATGCTGGCAGCTATTGCTGCATAGAAATCATTATTCAGCCCAACTTCCGATAAGAAGAAAACGATCAACGATATAATAATTAATACATCGATAATTTTTGATTGAAATAACTGAATATTTTCCCCAACCCCTCTTTCAATAAAAAAGGGAACTACTCGTCTGGACATAATCAGTATCAAACTAATCACCAGATAAAAGCCACCATATAATCCCGTATTAATCTCATGCTGTTCACTGGTTAATACTCCCGTAAAAAAAATACCATTAAATAAAGTGACTAATAACAAGACCAGTAAAACAGGCGCTTGCCCCCACTGCCTGACTTTTAATATGGGAATAGCAATAGCCAGCGTTAATAACAATAAAAAAATAACATCCAGACTGGCAGCGAGCAAAATAAAATGTTCGCCAAAGACATAACTTAGTCGGGCACCCAACCAAAGACTAAAAAGCAATATTAATTTTACGCCCGAAGCTGTCTGAATGCCTGTCCAGTTTTTAGTTGCGGTTAATAAAAATCCGGCAATGACAGCAATGCTATAACCGTAGATCATCTCATGTGCATGCCATTGATAGCTTGAGATTGTTTTAAATGGGATATCCAATTGGAACTGGTAAATTGCAAACCACAACAACATTGAGAGTGCCGAAAATATTCCTGCAGCCAGAAAAAATATCCTGAAACCAAGATTAAATAATAAAAGTTTGTTTACACTCGCGGTTTTCTCGTTCGGCTCGTTTATTTGCACCATATTTATATTTACCTTATTACGAACTATCCAATTTACCGTTTTGCTGATAGTAGTGATTATAAAACTGCCTGGCCGTGCGACCGCTTCGTGAAGCTCTGCTCATAGAAAATTTTTTAGCGGCTTCATGAAGCTCATTTCGATTACCAGTATAATCTGAAAAATAACTGTCTACGATTTGCAGATACCCCTCCTGATTCGGCTGATAAAATGATAACCATAAACCAAATCGGTCGGACAGCGAAATTTTATCTTCAATCGTATCCGAATAATGCAAATCTCCATCAACCAGTTTCGAATCCAGGTTATCCTGCATTTTTTCCGGCATTAAATGACGTCGATTCGAAGTCGCATAAAGTATAATATTCTCAGGCGGCTGTTCGATAGAGCCATCCAGCACCGTCTTTAAAACCCGATAAGTAGTTTCATTTTCATCAAACGAAAAATCATCACAATAAATAATAAATTTTTGCGGTAACTCACGTATTTCGTCCACTATATCAAACAGATTGTGCAAATCATTTTTAAAAATTTCTATCAAGCGAAGGTTTTTATCTTTATAATTATTAAGGATAGCTTTAATAAGTGATGACTTACCTGTACCTCTCGCACCCCAAAGTAAAGCATTATTGGCTGGCTGATTGTCAAGAAAACGTTGCGTATTTCGTACCAGTGCCTGCTTCTGCTCTTCAATTCCGATTAATGTTTGCAGATTAACGGGATCGATAGTGTCTATCGGTCGCAACTTATTTTTTTGCTGTCGCCAGATTGCTGCGTAGATATTGCTCCAGTTAATGGCCATATTCAAACCCTTTTAAAAAAACAAATTCTTAAATCCAGGTTACTTATATTTTTTCTCACCAATGATATTGTAAATAAAATGTCGTGTAATTACTGCCACCACGTATACGACCAAATGCTGAGGAAGTTTCAAAAATACCTGATCGATGATGGATGCTATAACCTAACCAAATATTTTTTAAATGTCGGTTATTAAATATATCACTCAATTCTATATCGAGCGACAAATCAATAAAATTTAATAGGCGACTGGTACGAAACCCTTTAGCTTCAAGTTCAGTTTGTTCTATATAGGTTACTCTTGATGCGTAAGATAATCCCTCAGCAATACCTAGCCTGATTTTTACAGGCCCACTAAATGTATAATACCCTTTCAGTGCCATCACGTATTCTGGAATGTTTGCCTGCACGACTGATTCCCTATGTCGGACTACACCGGCAGTAAAATACACCGGTATATCTTTATTAAACAGGGTATCTGAAATAGGAATTCCCAGGAAAAATGAGTCCATTTTATTATTAAAACGATCTGAATCTTTATTTAGTATAACTATCTCTCCCAGATTTGAAGGCGTTGCGCTACCATGCGCCAGTCTTATATAAGGTTTGGCCTTTAAATAACGGGTTTTTTTCTTGCGATTGTCTTCAAGATAGCCAATTCCCAATAGTATGTCACTCTGATTAGGCGTATCGATGACTGATGATTGATACGTATCGGAACCAAACTGAGTTAACGACACCTGACCAAACAAATAGATATCATTAAATAATTTGTATCTTATCTGACTGCCCAGCACAATATCAATATCACTACCCGGCGAGTCTATACCCAGACCATAATAAAAATTATTATACTTGGTATTTTTATATCGCAAGGTAATGCTTGGGTTAAGGTACCAGTTACCCCGCTGCCAATGATAACTAGTGGTAAGATTAATATGGTTTCGTCCAGATGTATCATTTAATAGCTCAAGATCGATATCTAAATCCGTTGTTATGTTTGCCTGGTAACGCAAGCCAATATCATAGGCATTTCCTCTTTCATCACTTTGAAACTCAGCCGGAATATCAAAGAAACGATACTGCCCGAATAAACTGATATTCCAGTTATCGTATTGACTGACTTTATAACCCACTTCTGTACCATGCCAGTAAAATCGATCCTTCTCATAAATTAAAACCGGAATAAAATCACTAACTGATTCCTCACTTGATTCATAGGGCACCTCGGCAATGCGATACGCAGTGGCCAAACCCCATAAATCAGCCGAGCTAAAAAAACTCTCTTTTGCTCTTAGGGCTTTCTCTGGAGTTTTATCTAACGTTACTTCAGATATTTGATTATGTATTGCTGGCGTATTTATATTTACGTCGTCAATCGCACCGGCCGTTCTTATAAAGAAAAAACTGACCAATAGAGGGGAAACTATTATTGTATATTTTAATTTAGACATTAAACGCAACATGGCTATAATAATATACTTAAATTGTCTATTTTGATGTTCTTGCCTTCCGTTCGCAGTGGTATTCATCATAGCTTTTTTTCGGACTGTCCATATACACCTGTTATTGATTCTGAAGGCTGTAACTGACACAACAATCTTTGATCCTCTAAAAAAACATTATATATCTTGCGATCGCTACAGGCATACAGAACGATACTGACTATAACTCACGCTACGATACGGGATTGCTTTATTGAATAAACTCTGTTAAATCTTTACAACTCTGATTATAGCTGTTCTATATTGTAACCTTTGTTCCTCAGTTGTTGTAATAAACCTTTTTTACCTAATAAATGCATGGCACCCACCAGAATTATTTCTGTTTCTTCGCTTTGCAGCATTTTTTCTATATTTGGAAGCCAGTTATTATTACGCTTTACTAATAAATCGCTATATAACGCCGGATATTCGTCCAGCATCTCTTTAATAGTGATATTAGCTAATTTTTTTTCATTACCTTCCCGCCAGGCAAGTTTAATCTGGCGCATGGTTACCTCAAGTTGTTCTAAATCTCTGAGTGTCTTACTAATTAACTCATTTTCGTTCCCCTCCCCCATTGCAAATAAAAAACTCAGCTGCTCATCAATTGTCTCAAGAAATTTTATTCTCATCCCTTTATTTTTAGCCATGCTAAAAAAATAATTATCCACACCTTGCTCAGTCATTCCAATACGTTTTATCTCAACCACCGATAACATAATTGAAACCATTGACGGCTTTAACTGTATTACGTTTTCGACAGCTATGCCCCGTTTGTTTAAAAAGGTTTGCAGTTTTAGGAATGTCTGTTCATCGATAACATCTTTAAGCGTTTTACCATTGGCGTACATCATGTTCCTGGTAATTTTATTCTGGAATGCTTCTGTTTTGGTTTCATCTATATTAGTTTCTAGTACCAGAATATCTGAATTGTTAAATGCACGCTGAAAAGCGTCAGGTAACGGGAAATCGCTTTTACTTAGCATATGGATGGTACCACCAAGATAAAGACTGGTTTTATTATTCGAAATCTTCCAGACAGACGTTTCGGCTAAACTCTGCCCCGATAACAATAAACCTGACAATAATAAAACCGGCAACACCAGAACCAAGAATATTATTTTAGCACCTAACCGGCAAGTTCTGTTCATAACGACAAATTCCTTTTATTATTTTTTTGAGATTATGTCTGTTTGTTTTTTTTAAAGTACTCTCTTGCTAACCGGTCATCTGTTCCCGGAATATTGTTTAAACCCCAGTTTTTAATTTCATTTATGACTGGCCCAAGGGTGCGGCCCTTATCCGTTAACGAATAACGATAACGAACCGGCCGCTGTTGATAGGCTTCTTTTTTAATAATTTCATATTCAAGCAGGCGCTTAAGCCTGGCGGCCAGTATATTAGTTGGAAATTTTTCTGGCGAAGCCAGGAATTCTTTATAAGTCTGCTTACCCAGAAACAGATCGCGGATCAGGATCAGTGTCCATTTGTCGCCAAAGATATCCAGGGTATTGGTAATCGGGCATACCGAACGCCATTGGTCTTTTTTCAGGTTATTGGTTTGTGCCATAGATAAATTTTAACACAGCAAAAGTAACTTGCAATTTGAAAGTCATCTGTTACACTCTAGTCACTTGCATAATAAAAGTTACTAAAGGACGATGTCATGCCAGCAACGACAGCGGAAAAACACCCGATCTCACTCTACATTTTTCTTGGGATTTGGCTAGCCATTATTTTGTTACTAAGCCTTAACGAGGCCTTTATACCGGAGACTGGACAGCCACCTGGTAATATTCTATTAGCGGCGTTAACCCCTATCTTACTGTTTTTACTGCTTTTTATGCTTATGAGGCCATTCCGGCAGTTTATTCTTTCGTTAGATATTCGACTGCTAATACTGCTGCATAGCTGGCGCATGCTCGGTATGGGCTTTGTGATGTTATACGTTATCGACCAACTACCACCGCTGTTTGCTTTTCTGGCCGGCTTCGGCGATTCGTTGGCCGCCATCTCAGCCGTCATAATTGGTTATGCCTTATTTACTCACACCAATGGGGTATCCAGGTTAGCAATAAGCAGCTGGAATACTTTCGGGCTAGTCGATTTCATAGTCGCGATCAGTATCGGCATTCTTACCCAAACCAATGCCACCTTATACGACAGTAGTGGCGTAAGCAGCGACTTAATGACCGTGTTTCCCTTTGTAATCATTCCTTGCTTTCTTGTGCCACTACTTGCAATAACTCATATTATTATTTTTCTGCAATTACATTATAACTTTAAAGCACAGCAAACTATTTTACTGACTAACTGATCCAATAACTTTTTCCAACAGAGATTAACATGGACATTAAACTTTACTATCACCAGGCTACTCGCGCTTTTCGTATACGCTGGCTGCTCGAAGAACTAGGTCTGAACTACACACTGAAACAGATAAACCTGTTTAATGGCGAGTGTAATACTGAGCAGTATAAAGCTATTCATCCACTCGGTTATTTACCGGCTGTCGAAATCGATGGACGCGCAATGTTTGAAAGTGGCGCAATTTGCCTTTGGCTAAGTGATCAATTTCCGGAGCAACAACTTGCCCCTGATTTTTCTTCACCACTTAGAATGGAGTATACTCAATGGATGTTTTTTGTGCCGGGCGATGTTGAACCACCGCTATTTTATAAACTATTACATAGCAAAGTTTTACCGGAGCAAGCCCGGGTAAAACAAATACTTCCCTGGTTTGATGATCGTTATAACCATGTCCTGGAAGCACTCGAATTAAAATTAGCGAGTCAGCTTTATTTGCTCGGTGAACAGTTTAGTACGGCAGATATTATGTTGGGGTCAATAATTAAATGGGAACCCGATCTCCTGACCCCTTACACTGTACTTGAAGAATACCTGCAGAGACTAGCAGCAAGACCTGCCTTTAACCTTGCGCTTAAAAGTTAAAGACTAACATGCACCGATTAATAACATTAAAACTAATCATTAATAACCTGAAAGACGGCGATTCGCCTGAAACTTTTTGATCCGGAGAGTTTCGACAAAGGCATTGCTATCGTAATTAGCCTCTATCGATTAAGGTATTAAATGTTCATACCGGGCATCGGTTAAAGTCTTTAAGAAGGCGACAATATCATCAATATCATTATCATTTAATTTTAGGTCACCCAGCTCATCGGTGTTTTTAATTTTATCGATTTCACCTTTTCGCCATGGTTTACCGGTTTCAGGATTTTTAGCGCCAGCAACATCACGCGAATTATAAAAATGTACAACTGTCGATAAATTTTTGAAAACGCCATTGTGCATATAAGGACCCGTTACTGCGATATTTCGCAAAGTCGAAACCCTAAAGGCACCTTTTAATTCTGGATCGTTAACCTTAGGGTTACTGAATAAACCTTCATCGACATAGTTCAAGCCTTTATTATTTTTTGAACGCACCAGAATGTTTCTGGGCGTACCGAGATTGTCATAACTAAAATCTGTAAACAGGCGTTGCTGCAGACTGCTATTTTTTTCGGGTACCGGGTGACAGGCCGCACAATTGCCTTTGTCTTCCGCTTTGAATAAATCAAGTCCTCTTAACTCTTGCGCAGTGAAGCTTGCCTCACCCTTAAGAACTTTGTCGAATTTTGAATCAAACGAAGAAAATTCCTCCGTTTTTTCAAACTGCGAGATAGCATCAGTAATGGCTTGAAACGCCTGGTTAACATCTTTAAAAATAGCATCACCATATAATAAACTCATTTCTTTTTTATATTTGGCTTTTACTGCGGCAACAACACCTTGTTTGGTATTTTGCATTTCTACTTCGTTAAGCAACGGACCTTCTGCCTGTTCATTAAGATCGTTCGCGCGACCATTTAAAAATAACCCGCCAATAAACAACCCTTCTTTTTTATCAAAGTGAAACTCGGGTACAAATGCCTTATAGGCGAGCGTTGGGGTATTAATATCGCCAAGTGAGATATTGTCCTGCCCAAGCGAAACGGCACCCCGATTGCTTTGTGGCGCTTTAGTGATATTTGGACGTGCATCGACAAAGGCATGCTGACTGTCGTGGCAAGTTGCGCATGACTGCGTACCGTTACGTGAAAGTGAGACATCATTAAACAGTCGTTTACCGAGAGCCGCCTTATGTGCCTGTGTTTCGTTTTCACAGCCTGAAATAAACTGAGCCAAAACCAGCAAGATAGTCAAATGTAGTATTTTTGGAGATCGCATGGAAAACCTTTTTTCTCTCTAAGCGCAGATGATAATGATTCGCATTTAGATTGTAAAGAGGTTTTTTAAGGTTATTTCACTCGGGTTTCTCCCAAAAATTCAGTCGTTTACCTAACGAATGGATTATTATAGATAATTTTCAGGCAGCGCCCTGTATTTACGCACGCTGGCGACTCATCTGGCTCTAAAAACGTCGCCTGGCGCGGCGTTTTCTAGCCAGGTTAAAAAATCACCGACTTCAGGTTCACCTTCCTGCGGCGCCCAGTCGGCAAAATCATTCGGTTGGGTTGCTGTATAGGGGCCTTCTTTTACTTCCATAATGATCGCTTCGTCGGCAATTGGGTAAACCGTATGCCAGGTATTCGGTTGCAACTCGATGCCGCTTAGGTTGTCCCCTTCACCCAGGGTAATCTTCTCAAGGATGACACCGGCCCTGTCGAAGATAACAAGGCATACCTTTCCGCTAATCGGTAACATTAACTCCCATTTATTTGCAGCTGGATGATGATGTGGACAAACATAAGTTCCTTTTATAAGCGCAATGCATACGCGCTGAACCGGCTCATTGAGATCTTTGTGAAAATTAAAATGGCTACGTTTTCTATCACTGGCTTTCGCTTTAGAAACAAGTTGTGCGATAAATTCATTGTCTATTTTGGTATTCATTTTTTTAATTTTAAATTTTTCCATTCCGTTATCGGGTCACTGACAACAACCATAAAATATAAATAACTATAATATTCGTTCAAACACTTTAAATTCACGTTTATTTTGCACCAAATTATACCTATATTTAAATCCAAAAGATTGATACAGATGCTGTGCAACTTCCATTGAAGGCTGGGTCCATAGAATTAACTTAGTGCTTTTGTCCTGTTTGGCCAGAGTAATTACTTTTTTAACCCGTTTTTTTGCTATTCCTCTGCCACGGTAAACAGTTTTAACTGCCAGCAAATGAATTTCTGATTCCGTATTTTTTGCTATACGCCTTGTTAACGAATTTTGAGAGACTGCGAGACATAGATGAGATGACACACCCTATAATTTCAGCGTTTTCATTATCTCTGGCAACAAGAATTTGACCTCGGTTTTGTATCGCATCAACAGTAAATAATGTTTCAGCACTGCGTCTGGAAACATAACCTGCAGATACATAGACATCGAAAAGTAAATCAATAATATCTTTACTATTTACATCCAGGTTTTTCACTAATTCAATATCGACTGTCACCGGTTATTCCAAAATTATAAGTGGTTTATTGTTGAATATACACTTTTGATAATACTATCTGACGTTATTAGCTTCTAAATTTTTATTAAACTGGTTGCTAATATATTGATCAATTGAGAATACAGTTACTTAGATACAAGGAATAGCAAAGACAGTAACACAGCTGCCCAAAATGGCTGTGCCAGTTGCCTTGCATCCCTTAACGCTTCTTTCTTTTTAACACTCGCATTTGGCCATAATATATAGTATTCAAAAAAGAACCATGCCGGTGGCAAAAATATCCAGCAACCAAGTATTAATTGTACTATCGGGTTCGCTCTAAATGCTCGTAAATTGTCAGGAGCCAGTTCGATAAAATAATAAACGGAAAATATTGCAAAACAAATTGCAATTAAAAAAGCTATTAATGTAACCCAGTTCTGACATTGGTAACTTTTAAAATTAAATATTTTAATCTGAGCCATTCCCTTTTACTCCCAGCGTCAATCGTGCACCAGATGTATTATTTACAGGACTTCTCGTACAAGTTTTTTGATCACCATCCGCGACTGACCGGCTTCATTGACTGTTTGTGTTTCCATCGTAAATCGACACCGCTCCCCGTTAGGCGTTATCACAGTAAGGTCATTACTATCCGCAGCCGATTCCATTTTATGCCGGACATAGACCGGGCCAAACTTGCGTGCTGGCAAGCGTGTATTAATAAACTCCCCGATATTGACAGCGCCCTTAATCTCACCAAAAGGCGAAGCGGTTGACCAAAGCGCTTCCGAATGAAATAACTCAACGGCACCATCGGCATCTCGCCTGTCGACACAGTCAAGAAAGCGCATTAAAAGCAATCGTTGAGATTTTCGTGCCGCATAACTGGTATGCAGTAACGCCTGCGCCTGGGGCGAATTGGGATGTTTTAATTCAGTCACATATAACTGTTGTACATCCTGATTTTCATAGGAGCGTCGTCTTGGTGCCTGTTTGTCTACTGCATAAATAGACTGCATGCGTTTCTCCAGTACAAGCGGATCCTGTGACTTGGGTTCACCCCCACCTCCGAGGCAGCCACCAACACAGGCCATCACTTCAATAGCGATAAATTCTTTCCGCCATAATTCTGTTTTCAACATCTGCTCAGCGGCTGCGATACCATTACAGATAGCCACCTGACCGACTCCGGGAATGTCGGCTGTTTTTATTCCTTTGCTAACGCCACGAAGTTGCTGCCATTCCAGTGGCATGGACTCTTCCGCACCAATAAAATGGGCGGCGGTGCGCACGACTGCTTCCATGACCCCACCGGATGCACCGAAGATCTGTCCTGCGCCGGTACTTTCTCCCAGGGGATGGTCAAAGTCACCATCTTCCGGTAACGCGTTAAAAGCGATATTTCTGGCTTTAATCATTCTGGCCAGTTCGCGGGTAGTTAACACATGATCGATATCGTCAGAAACACCGGGTCGAACTGCCTCATCTTTTTTAGCAGTACAAGGCATTACGCTGACAACATAAGGCTCTGTATTACCTGCTACAAATTCAGGGCCAAGTGTTCGTGCAAAGGCTCCCCGTTTGGTAAGCGCGCCATGCATTTGTTGTGGAGACCTGGTAGTACTTAAGTGGGGTAATAAATCTGGCCGATTGATCTCTACCCAGTTTACCCAGCCCGGACAACAGGAAGTAAACAGCGGTAACCGTTTCGAGTTATTTTTATTCTGCTGGTCTAGTCGAGCCAGAAATTCAGTGGCCTCTTCCATGATAGTTAAGTCAGCAGCAAAATTGGTATCGAAGACATAATCAAAACCCAGTTGTCTAAGTGCATTGATCATTCTGCCCGTGCTTACTGTACCGGGTTTCATACCAAACTCTTCGCTTATGGCAATGCGGGTTGCAGGCGCTACCTGTACAGCAGATAAACGTCGGTGTGAGTCAAGCGTATGAAGAACTTCGTGCCAATGTGGTGTTTCTATTAATGCGCCAACCGGGCACACTAACGTACATTGACCACAGGATATACATTGAGTATCGGCCAAAGAGTGATCGAATACAGTCACGGGCAAGCGCTCTGTCCCTCGCTCTGCAAACCCTATCACGTATTGTTGTTGACCTGCTTCACCACACGCTTCTACACACAAACCGCATTCAATACATTTTGATAGATCTCGCCAGATGCTCGGTGAGGTATGATCCGTTAGACGATGCTCCGGGTGTTCTAATGATCCTAACGGGATTTTTTCCCAGGCATCCTCCAGTTGGTTTTCGCTAACAAAATTCTGCAATCGGCATGAGCCATTTACTTCACATCGCATACAATCATTCGGATGCCGCGCCAGTAACCATTCAACATCGGCTTTACGAAATTCCAGCAAGTCATCAGAATCTGTTTCTATAATATCACCTTGCTTCGCGACGGTAACACAGGCAGGTTGTGGCCGGCTTTCGCCTTTGACATTGACAAGGCATAATCGACAGACTGCGTGAGATGGTAAACGAGGATGATGGCATAGCGTTGGAATATACACGCTTGCCTGCCTGGAAGCTTCAAGTAATGTTGAGCCTTCTTTTACCTCAACAGCACGACCATTTATTGTAAGTTTGATCATTTTATATCGCTGATAAACAAAGCAGAATCGGAATAACCCGCCAGAAATCTAAACGGCTATTCATTCAAGTATAGATTAAAATGTTATTTATTTTATCGCACTGCTTACTAAAATTTTTAGACCTCTCTTTAAGCTTCTTTTAAATTTCTTAAAGACAGCCATCAACTATATCCTATCTTTTAAATCTTATAGAATTATCACGTATTTCATATCAGCATTCAGGTTTACATCAATGTTACGTTGATAAAATCTTGTCTCTCACTAGCACGTAATCGCTATTTTAGATAATTTAGACGTCTTACCTTTATAAGGATGCCCCGTTTCTGCCAGGTATTGAAGAGCTGCCATCGAACGCTTGCCCATTTTTACTGAGATAAAATACATTAGTGGCTCGAATAGTTTACCAATAAATCCACCCTTTAAAATTACTTCAGATTCTGTTGTTAACAAGGTTTTTCCTTTTTCAGACATTACACTCCATTTATTGATAGCCGTTTTAAAATACAGCGTTTCGTCCGCCACATAGGTAAATGAATTGCCTTCATCCCACTGAATCCATTTCTCTCTAACCTCCATGT
>Ga0316207_10002958_pt1 | contig 16493 bp, 14 predicted proteins | sample 6weekpyrite_MG_FD_204943 | JGI IMG/M metagenome (GOLD analysis project Ga0316207, IMG submission 204943) | Microbial mat bacterial communities from mineral coupon in-situ incubated in ocean water Damariscotta River, Maine, United States -... | ecosystem: Environmental > Aquatic > Marine >...
AAAGAAAAACGGCGCAGATGTGATGGGCCTGCAAATGCAGGGCGAATGGCTAAGGCAGATGGGGATCGACGTCCGGCTCGAGGCGCTTCAGCGCAAAAACCCTGCCGAAGCCGACAAACTCAAACGCCAATATGACAGGCTGGTTGACGATGGCCAGATGGGCCTGCTGTTCAAGGTGCTAGGCGTTTCCGGTCGCCGCTGGCCGAATGGCGTCGGGTTCGATTAAGCGAACCGCATTCAAATGAAACCTTTGGCCTGTTTCTAGCGTATACCCACTAGGACCACTGGAGGACGAGATGATTGCACGCCTGTTTCTTGGATTGGTGACAGTGCTCGCCGCTTTTTCGCTAAGCGCGGTTCCGGCGAGCGCGGCTGATGCTATTTCCGGTCGCTGGGTAACCGAAGAGGGCGATGCGGTGGTCGACATCAAGAGCTGCGGCAATGTGACATGCGGCACGATTGCGCGGTTTCTGGTCCCTCCACCCGATGGACCCGACCAGCGCGACATCTACAATCCTGATCCCAACCTTCAGAACCGCAGATTGATGGGTCTGCCGATCCTGACCAATTTCCGCCAAGATGATGATCTTTGGCGCGGTCGGATATATGATCCCAAATCAGGGCGCAGCTATCGCTCTGTCATTCGCCGCACCGGCGCAAACACAATCGAAGTGCGCGGCTGCATTGGCCCGTTTTGCCAGTCGCAGACCTGGCGTAGGGCCCGATAACTAAAGGCCCGATAGTTACAGCCCTATCTTGCCCGCAAGCTGGGCCGCAGCATCGGCAGGGCTAAGCTTGCCCTCACCCTCTCGGTCCACTGCGAAATTGGCCTCGCGCATATCCTCAACCGAAATCGCACCGATCAAGGGGCGAAGCGCGTTTGCAATGTCCTCGTCACCGGCAATGCGGGGGCTCATCATCAACATGGCGTCATAGCTGGGCAGTGCCTCGCGCGGATCATGAAGCACAACCAACCTATCGGCTGCAATCCGCCCGTCAGAGGTATAGGCGCTGATCACATCGGCCTCGCCTGATCGCAGCGCGTTGTACATAAAGGTGGGCGAGAAATTGCGTGTCTCGCCAAAGCGCATTCCATAGGCATCGCGCACCGAAACCCACTCTGGCCTTTCGAAGAATTCAGGATCGCCGCCAACGGTCAATTGCGGCCCGACGGGCACCAGATCTTCCAGTGACGTAACCCCCAATTGCGCCGCACGATCGGCGCGCATGGCAAAGGCATAGGCGTTTTCAAACCCCAAACGGCCAAGCACGCGCACGCCGGTTGTCTCGCGCTCCCATTCGACGATGGTTTCGTACATCGCCTCGCGCCCTGGATTGTCAGTGCGGTCCAATTCGTTGGTCCAGATTGTGCCGGTGTAATCAACCGAGATATCGATGCTGGACGAAGCGACCGCGCTGTGGACCACCGCAGAGCCCAGACCATCGCGATATTCAACGCTGTATCCGGCAGCCTCCAACTGCGATCCGATCAATTGAGCTAGGATGTATTGTTCTGAAAACTGCTTGGAGGCGATTACGATCGTGTCCTCGTCATCACCGCCCGATTGATAGGCAAGCGCGCCAACCACACCCAGTGCGACCGCCGCCAGTCCTGTGCCCCACAGCCAGCGTTTACGGCTGGCAAAGCCGCGCTCGACCAGCCCGAGCAACGCATCAACAATGAGCGCGAGCCCTGCGCTGGCGATGCATCCGGCAAGAACCAGCGCCCAGTTTTGCGTCTGCAATCCTGCAAAAATCGGGTCCCCCAAGCTGGGCTGGCCGATTGTAGTTGAAAGCGTCGCTGCACCTATGGTCCACACGCTCGCGGTGCGGATGCCTGCCATGATAAAGGGTGCCGCCAGCGGCGCCTCGACAAGGGTGAGTTTCTGCCATCCTGTCATGCCAACACCGTCAGCCGCTTCGAGCACGCCGGGGTCAAGATTAGCCTGCGCGGTCACCGCATTGCGCAAGATCGGCAGCAATGCATAGAGCGCCAGCGCGAGCAAAGCGGGAAGAAAGCCCAGCGTTGGCAAATCCTCGCCAAACACCGCCCGCAGGCTCAACAATATTGGAAAGAACAGCGCGAGCAGCGCAAGGGCAGGGATTGTCTGGACGAGGCTGGCAAAGCCCAATGCGACGCGCGCAACCGCCTGCGACCGGCTTGCCCACACCGCAAGCGGCAGAGCGACGAGAATGCCAAGGCCAATCGCGCTTGCCGCGAGCACAACATGCGCCGCCAGCTTGTCTCCAAGCCCTAGAAGGATGGTCCAGATCTCGCTCATGCCAGACGGCCTTCCATCGCCGCGAGCCGTTCAGCCTGATCGCGTGGAACCGCGACGAGGCCTTGAGCAATCTCGCCGCCTTCGCCCGCTAGCAATTCACGCGGAGTATGGTCAGCAACCAACTCGCCAAACGACATGACCAACACGCGGTCAGCCAACAACAGGGCTTCGGCCATGTCATGGGTCACCATGATGGTGGTGAGGCCAAGCTGGTTATGCAATTCGCGCACTTTTTCGCCCAGTGCATCACGGGTGATTGGGTCAAGCGCGCCGAACGGTTCATCCATGATAAGCAATTCAGGATCACCAGCGAGCGCGCGCGCCACGCCAACCCTCTGGCGTTGCCCGCCTGACAGTTCGTCAGGCATGCGCCCTGCCATTTCAGGCTCAAGCTCTACTAGTGTCAGCAATTCGGCGATCCGCTGGCTGCTCAACTTTTCGCCTGCCAGACGTGGGCCGATGGCGATGTTTTCGCCCACGGTGAAGTGAGGGAACAGGCCGATGCCCTGAAACACATATCCCACCCGGCGGCGCAACTGCGCTTGTCTCAGCGTGGTCACATCCTCGCCGCCAAACAGAACGCGCCCACCGCTAGGGCTAACCAGCGTGTTGACCATTTTGAGCAGCGTTGATTTGCCCGATCCCGACGATCCGACCAGCGCGACAAAGCTGCCCGCTTCAATCGCGCAATCGACCCCAGCAACCGCAACAACATCGCCATAGCGGCGCTCGGCCGCCTCAAAGGTCAATATGGGCGAGCCAGCTTCTTGTTGTGCAGATTGTGATGCGATTGAACCGGCCCCAAACTTGAATTTCAACGAGCCTAGAAGATCAATGCCACTCGCGCCAGATATTCGCGCGCCGCTGATGCTTGATAGGCCAAGCTTGACTATCGTTGGCGAGTGGGCGCCGGATTGCTAAGGCGCGTCTTGTAATTTCAATGCGCGCTGAGGCAGGCATCGCCCCGGACCGCCCAGATAGAAAGAAAACCATCATGCGAGCGACCCCTGAATTCGATTTTCAACTGGGCGAATCCGCCGAGATGATCCGCGAAAGCGTCGGCCGGTTTGCCGATGAGCAGATCATGCCGATCGCCGACAGGATTGATCGCGAAGACTATTTCCCACGCGCCGAATTGTGGCAGCAGATGGGAGAGCTGGGCCTTCACGGCATCACCGCTTCTGAAGAAGATGGCGGGCTCGGCCTTGGCTATCTTGAACATGTGATCGCGGTCGAGGAAATCAGCCGGGCAAGCGCTTCGCTTGGACTTTCCTATGGCGCGCATTCCAATCTGTGCATCAATCAGATCCGCCGTTGGGGCAATGACGAGCAAAAAGCGAAATACCTCCCCGGCCTGATTTCGGGCGAACATGTTGGCAGCCTCGCCATGTCTGAGGCCGGCGCTGGTTCGGATGTTGTTTCGATGAAGCTGAAGGCAGAGGCGGTGTCCGACAGTCAAGGGGGCGGCTATGTCCTCAACGGCACCAAATTCTGGATCACCAACGCACCCGAAGCAGATACGCTTGTCGTCTATGCCAAGACCGATGGGCATGCCGGATCGCGCGGGATCACCGCATTCCTGATCGAAAAAGGGGATGAAGGGTTCTCGATTGGTCAGAAGATCGAGAAAATGGGCAATCGCGGTTCGCCCACCGCAGAGCTGGTGTTTGACGATTGCCACATTTCCGAAGACCGTGTGATGGGGCCGGTCAATGGCGGGGTTGGCGTGCTGATGAGCGGCCTCGACTACGAACGCGTTGTGCTTTCCGGCCTGCCGCTTGGCCTTATGCAGGCGTGTCTCGACACCGTCATTCCCTATGTGCGCGAACGCAAACAGTTCGGAAAGCCGATTGGCAGCTTCCAGCTGATGCAGGCCAAAATCGCCGATATGTATGTCGCGCTGCAATCTGCGCGCGCCTATGTTTATGCAGTTGCCAAAGCGTGTGACGCTAATCAGACGACCCGTTTTGACGCGGCGGGCGCAATCCTGCTTGCCTCTGAAAACGCCTTTAAGACGGCGGCTGAAAGCGTGCAGGCATTGGGCGGCGCTGGCTACACGCTCGATTGGCCGGTGGAGCGGTATCTGCGCGATGCGAAACTGCTCGATATTGGCGCTGGCACCAACGAAATCCGCCGGATGCTGATCGGGCGCGAACTGATCGGGGCGGGGGGATAAGCTCTAATGTCCGTCTACATGATCAGCCGCATGACGATCCATGATCGTGCGCAATACGACAAATATGAAGAACGCTTCATGGATGTGTTCGAAAAGTTCGAAGGCACAATGCTGAGCGTTGATGAAGAGCCGCAAGTGATCGCAGGTGAATGGGCCGCGACGCGATCGGTGCTGATGGAATTTCCAGACAAGGCAAAGCTGTTTGCGTGGATGACTTCCCCTGAATATCAGGAAATCAGCAAGTTTCGCGAAGCCGGCAGCACAGCCGAAGCGATCATCGTGAAGAGCTTCGAAGGCGAGCTATGACGGGGCGCGGCTCGGCTTTGGGGCTGCGCATCCTAGGCGCAGGACTGGCGCTTTCGCTGATGATCGGCGAAATGATCCGCAGTTGGGGTGTGGGCCGTCCGATCATGTTCGTGCTCGACGACTTTTTCATGGGCGGATTGCTGCTTGCAGGAGCAATTCTGATGGCGGCCCCCACGCGCATCCGCTGGGCGATTTTTGTTGCCGGTTGGGCTTCGTGTGCAGGTATGCTCTACGGCAGTTTCTTCGGCAAAGTGTTCGCTCCGGCAACATCGAACGCTGGAAACTTTGATCTTGGCGTGTTGACTGCGCTGATCGGGCTTGCCTTTGTCGTGTCGCTGCTGGGACTGGCCGGCAGCCTTATGTGGAAACCGGAAGAATGACCGCACCTACCCTCACCACCAAACTCGACCGCGAAGCGCCCGATGCCAAATCGCGGTTTGAACATAACCGGGACCTCGTCGCCGATTTGCGCGCCACGGTAGCTGAGGCCGCCTTGGGCGGATCAGAACGCTCAAGAGATCGCCATGTCTCGCGCGGCAAGCTTCTGCCCCGTGAGCGTGTGGAGCGCTTGCTCGACCCCGGCTCGCCATTTCTCGAAGTGGGTCAGCTTGCCGCAAACGGTCTATATGGCGGCGATATCAACGGCGCTTCGCTGATTTGTGGTATCGGGCGGGTGTCAGGCCGTCAGGTGATGATCGTGTGCAACGATGCCACGGTTAAGGGCGGCACCTATTATCCGATGACGGTCAAAAAGCATCTGCGCGCACAGGAAATCGCGCAGGAAAACCGCTTGCCGTGCATCTATCTGGTCGATTCAGGCGGGGCCAACCTGCCGCATCAGGCCGAGGTTTTTCCTGACCGCGACCACTTTGGTCGTATCTTCTTCAATCAAGCGAATATGAGCGCGCTTGGCATACCGCAGATCGCCTGCGTGATGGGCAGCTGCACTGCTGGCGGCGCCTATGTCCCTGCCATGTCGGATGAAACCGTGATCGTGCGCAACCAGGGCACGATCTTCCTTGCAGGCCCGCCATTGGTAAAGGCGGCGACAGGCGAGGAAATCACCGCCGAAGATCTGGGCGGCGGCGATCTTCATGCCAAGAAATCGGGCGTGGTCGATCATCTGGCCGAAAACGACGAACACGCTCTCACCATTGTGCGCGATATCGTCAGCCAGCTGGGTGAGAACACGGCTGCGGCCAAGGATATCAGCCGGAAGGACCCGCGCCCGCCCAAGTTTGATGCTGACGATCTCTATTCCATCATCCCCGATGATGTGCGCGCGCCATACGATGTAAAAGAGGTCATCGCGCGGCTGGTCGATGGCAGTGAATTCCATGAATTCAAGGCGCACTATGGCAGCACCCTCGTTTGCGGCTTTGCCCATATCTGGGGGATGCCGGTGGCGATCCTTGCCAATAACGGCGTGCTGTTTTCTGAAAGCGCGCAAAAGGGTGCGCATTTCATCGAACTGGCCTGCCAACGCCGCATTCCGCTGCTGTTTTTGCAGAACATTTCCGGCTTCATGGTCGGCGGCAAATATGAGGCAGAAGGCATCGCCAAACATGGCGCAAAGCTTGTGACGGCGGTCGCCACCGCGACGGTGCCCAAGATTACCGTGGTGATCGGCGGCAGCTTTGGTGCGGGCAATTACGGCATGGCGGGGCGCGCCTATTCCCCGCGCTTCCTGTTCACCTGGCCCAATGCGCGTATCAGCGTGATGGGCGGAGAGCAGGCTGCAAGCGTCCTCGCCACAGTCCACCGCGATGCGGACACATGGAGCGAGGAAGAGGCAGAAAGCTTCAAAGCACCGATCCGGCAAAAGTATGAGGATGAAGGCAACCCTTATTACGCCACCGCGCGGTTGTGGGATGACGGGGTGATCGACCCTGCGCAGACTCGCGACGTGCTGAGCCTCGCCTTTGCCGCAACGCTCGAGGCTCCGATTGCCGAACGGCCTCAGTTCGGTGTGTTTAGGATGTAGCGAGCCGAAATCCCGCTCGCATTCCGTTACGTAACTGCTAGGTCTGCCAAAACACAGGTCGCGCTCTGGGGAGAGATTACACCTTGCAACATAACGAAACGCGCAACGTCACGATCCTGTCGCGCATCGTGAACCGGATTATCCTTGTCCTTTACCGGTGGAAGGGCTGGAAGATCGAAGGCGACCTGCCCAAAGAGTTCAAAAAATACGTGATCGCGGGCGCACCCCACACATCGAACTGGGACTTTGTGTTCTTCGCTGGCGCGACGCATCACGAAAAAGTGCAACCCAACTTCATGGGCAAACACACGCTTTTCAAAGGCATAATGAAAAACTTCATGCTCGATATGGGCGGGATCGGGGTCGATCGCAGCAAGGCGACCGGCACGATCGATCAGGTGAAGAGCGAGTTTGAACAGCGCGATGAACTTGCGCTGGTGATCGCGTGCGAGGGCACGCGCAGTTCAGACGGCAAATGGAAATCGGGCTTTTACAATATTGCCAGCGCAGCTGGCGTGCCGATTGTCCCTGCCTGTGCCGATAATGATCGCATGACCATCAGCTTTGGCCAGCCGCTGATCCCAAGCGGCAATTACGGCGATGACTTGCTCAAACTGGCCCAGTGGTTTCGTTCCAAGATGCCCGATTACGAACGGTTCAAAGTGCTCGAAGCGCAGGCGCGCGCGATCATTGACGGCACGAGCGAAAGTTGATCTGAGGCATAGCTGCGCCCAGCCGTTTAACCGGCGCACAAAAATCGCATGGCATATCTTTAAGCGGGCAATGTGCGACCCTATCTAGTCGCCCAAGTGAGGAGGGCGCTCTAAGCATGGTTTTGAGCAAAGAAACACGCGACGCAGAACGTCGCCGGATCGCACAGATGGTGCTCGATCTGGTGCAAGAGCGCGGGACCGAAATCTCACATGCAACCGCGCTCGCTGAAAGCGGCCTATCACGCAGCCGGTTCGAACAATTGTTCGATGATTTTGATGACATGTTCGATGCGGTCGCTCAAATCTGGCTCGCCCCGCATATGGCGGTGATGGAAGAGGTGCTGGACGCCGATTTCCCGCCCAATCGCAAGATGTATGAGTTCTTCCGTCGCCGCTTTGTAATCTCGCGCGATCGGTTCCGCGAGGACCAGGAATATTTCACCACGATCTGCGAAATGGGCGCGGCCAATTTTGAACGCGTGCGTTCCTATGTCGATCTTGCCGACCATTATCTGTGCGAACTGATCGTTCAGGCACAGGCTGACGGATATTTCGCAGGATTGGAGATTGATGAGACGCTCTCTCTCATCAATCAGATGGTATCAAACTACACGCTTCCCGATGCGATGATCACTATCGGCGACAAGCTCACCGAACAGAAACTGGCGCAGATTGTCGATACGATTTTTATCGGGCTTTCGGCAGAAACGGGCGCATCGGCGGGCGGCGTGAACACCCTGCGCATTGCCGACTAGCGCTTTACCGCGAATTCCCGGTTCAACGGCGGCTGGTGTCGTTGGTGCGCTTGAACTGAAGCACATTGGCAGGCGGCTTGGGGCCGCGCGGAAGCTGCGGCTTTTCAGCCAGCGCAAATTTGAGGCTTGCCCCGATAATCACCGCCGAAACGGTCAGTATCACGATCGCCCAGACCCAATGCGGCAACCACAGCAATGATTCGATCTGGCCGGTGTCAGACAGGATCCGGTTGCCCCCGATCACAGCCTCTTCGGAGAACAGATAGTTGAAATCGCGCAGCATACTAAGCGCGCCTAGCATCCCCAGAAATTGCAGCATGAATCGCACGGCACCAGCGGGCGCTTTCCATGCGATCAAGCCAAGACCAGCTGCGACCAGCGGGAGAACGGTAAATCCAACAGGCGACGCGCGCACATAAAGGACAACCGACACAGCAATCGCGCCTGCGGTTAGCCAAAGAGCCGGACGCCATAGCCGCTCGCGCGAACTGGCAAGGATCAGGGCTGCCCCTGCTAGTACAGGGCCAAGCGGTCCGCCTGCCGCAATCGCGGCGCGCGTGAATACCGATGCATCGCTTGCAACCGCGCTATCAGCAACGCCTGAACCATCGGCATAGATGCTCAACTGCTCAAAGTGTTGCCCGGTGACGAGCGCTGCCATCCCGTGCCCCATTTCATGGAACCAAGTGGTCAGGATCGAAAACGGATAGGCGATGTAATTGCCAAGCGGCAGGGAAGGCAGCGCGATGACCACGAAAACTGCAACCAGCAATCGGCCGACCTGTTCCGCCTGACTTCCCGGTTCAACGATCGAGCGCATGGCCTATCCGCCTTCCGCTTCTTGCGGGATGGCCTTGCCATCGGGGCCCACGCGCATCCGGTATTTGGCTGCCGCCTCGTCATCTTCGGCGCGGTGTTCTTGCAGGATTGACCAGCTGGCAAGGAATAGTCCTGCGACCAATGGGCCAAGCACGATGCCGGCAAACCCGGCAAGCGACAGACCGCCCAGCGTCGTTACCAAAATGATCCAGTCAGGAATTCCGGTGTCGCGGCCAACAAGGATCGGGCGAAGCACATTGTCAGCCGATGAAATGATGATGAAGCCAGATCCGAGCACGAAAATGCCCTGCCATATCTCACCAGAAATCAGCAGCCATATGCCAACCGGCGCCCAGACAAGCGCAGTGCCAACCGCAGGGATCAGAGCAAGGATTGCCATAAGCACGCCCATCAGCAGTGCCGAGGGCACGCCTGCAATCATCATGGTAATGGCGCCCAGCGTGCCTTGCACCAGGCCAACCACGCCTGACCCTTTGATCACGGCGCGTACGATGCCGAGGAAACGTTCGGCCAAACGGTCGGCAATATCGCGCTCAACCGGAACCGAATGCAGGATCGTCTCGCCAATGCGTGACCCGTCACGTAGCAGGAAGAACAAGACGTATAGGCCGATGGCAAAGCTCAGGATAAAGCCCAATGCACCGCTGCCGATTGAGACGGCTTGTTGCGCGATCAATCCGGCACTTTCGCCCAGCAAGGCCTGCAATTGCTGCTGTAGGAAGGACACATCATTCCAGCCATTGTCCTCAATAAATTGCTGGAACGATGCTGGCAGCATGGCGAAGGCTTGATCAAACCAAAGCCGCAGATCGGGCGGGTCGGCACGCAGTGAATTTACAAGGCCGACAGTCTCATCAACCACCACCGAACCGATCCATAGCGCAGGCAGCAACACCGCGACGAAAATGATGAAAAGCGTCAGTAGCGCGGCCAGATTTCGCCGCCCACGCGCCTTTTTAAGCGACCAATTGTAAAGCGGCTGGAACATGATTGCGGCAAGTGCAGACCACAAAAGCGGCCCGGCAAAAGGCCATGCGACCCACACTAGAAGAAACGAGACAGCTGCAAGCAGGAGCAGAAAGCTCCAGTGTTCAAGCGCGGTGGTTTCTTTGGGCTGCGTCTCTGACATGACCTAAGATGTCGGGTTTTACGCCCGAAACATCAAGGCCAAAGACTAGCGCGGATCAAACGTCGAGGTTTGCAACGTTGAGCGCATTGTCCTGGATGAACTCACGGCGCGGTTCCACCACATCGCCCATAAGGCGGGTGAAGATCTCGTCGGTTACGTCAGCATCTTCGACTTTCACCTGCAACAAGACGCGGTTTTCCGGGTCGAGCGTTGTCTCCCACAGTTGCTCCGGGTTCATCTCACCCAGACCTTTGTAGCGGCTGATCGAGAGGCCTTTGCGCCCCGTTGCAAGCACGGCGGCGAGCAGCTGTGTCGGGCGGGTGATCGCATCGGGGGCAAGCAGGGCAGGTGCATCATCAGCTGCGTCTGCGCCATCCGTCTGCTCTTCACCTGCCGGTTCGTCGTCGGCAACATCGCCCGCTTTCACCAAACGCACTGCGGTTTCATAGGTGCCCGCTTCGGGAGAGGCGATTGAATGGAGCTTTTGTGCCTCGGTGCTGGTCAGGAAACGGCCTTCGATTTCGTGGACATCGGTAACGCCGCGCCACACACGCGAGAATTGGACCGTTCCGCTTCCAAGGACGCTCACGCTCCAACGCGCATCGGCATCACCTGCTTCAAGCTTGGCAGCAGTGCTTTCGAGCGCTGCAAGACGCGCCGCATCACTCAAATCCGGGCCAAACGCACCTGACAGCGCCATTTGTTCGATAATCGCGCTGTCATAGCGACGCGGAACAAAGGCAATCATGTTCTTGAGGCGCAGCGCTGCATCGACAAGACCGCGTAGGTCTTCGCCTGACCGCGCACCGCCGCTGGCTTCGAGCATACGGCCCTGAAGACCGGCATCGACCAGATAGCGATCGAGCGCGGCCTGATCCTTGACGTAAACCTCGCTCTTGCCCTTGGCCACTTTGAACAAAGGAGGCTGAGCGATGAAAAGGTGCCCGGCTTTGACGATTTCGGGCATTTGGCGATGGAAGAAAGTCAAAAGCAACGTGCGGATATGCGCGCCGTCAACATCAGCGTCGGTCATGATCACGATCTTGTGATAGCGCAGCTTTTCGATGTCGAATTCATCGCGGATGCCTGTGCCCATCGCCTGAATCAGCGTGCCGACTTCTTTGGAAGAGATGATCCGGTCAAAACGCGCGCGTTCGACGTTGAGGATTTTACCCTTGAGCGGGAGGATCGCCTGATACTGGCTATCGCGGCCGCCTTTGGCTGACCCGCCTGCTGAATCACCCTCGACCAGGAAAATCTCCGCCTTGGTCGCATCGCGTTCGCGGCAATCTGACAGTTTGCCGGGCAGCGAGGCGACGCTCATGGCGCCCTTGCGGCTCATCTCGCGGGCGCGCTTGGCGGCCTCACGCGCGGCAGCGGCGTCGATGATTTTCTGGACGATTGCCTTGGCATCAGCAGGGTTTTCCTCAAGCCATTCATTCATCTTCTCGCCCATCAGCGACTGAAGCGGCTGGCGGACTTCAGAGGAGACAAGCTTGTCCTTGGTCTGCGAGGAGAATTTGGGATCGGGCAGCTTGACGCTGACAATCGCGGTTAGGCCTTCGCGCATGTCTTCGCCCGAAAGCGAAACCTTCGCCTTGCCAAGCAGGCCAGAACGTTCAGCGTAATTGTTGAGCGTGCTGGTGAGCGCGGCGCGGAAGGCTGCAAGGTGGGTGCCGCCATCGCGCTGGGGGATGTTGTTGGTGAAGGTCAGGACGTTTTCGTAATAGGAATCGTTCCATTCCAACGCGACATCAATGCCGATCCCGTCTTTTTCGGCTGAAACCGAAATCGGGTCTTCGATCAGGGCATCCTTGTTGCGATCAAGGTATTTGACGAAGGCTGAAATGCCGCCTTCGTAAAACAGGTCGTGTTCGGCGACTTCTTCATGGCGTTTGTCGCGAAGTAGTATGCGCACACCGGAATTGAGGAAGGCGAGCTCGCGATAGCGATGCTCAAGCTTGTCGAAATCGAATTCTGTGACGTTTTTGAACGTATCGGTTGATGCCTGGAAGGTGACGCGGGTGCCCTTCTTGAAGCCATTATCATCCGGGTTCTGGTCAACCTTGGGCGCATCGCCTTTCACTTCGAGCGATCCGACCGCATCGCCGTGTTCAAAGCGCATCCAGTGCTCTTTACCCTCACGCCAGATGGTGAGTTCAAGCCATTGCGAAAGCGCGTTCACAACCGATACGCCGACCCCGTGAAGCCCGCCTGAAACCTTGTAGGCATTGTCGTCCGAGGTGTTTTCGAACTTACCGCCTGCATGCAGCTGGGTCATGATGACCTCGGCTGCGGATACGCCTTCTTCTTTGTGCATACCGACCGGAATGCCGCGGCCATTGTCTTCGACCGAAACAGAACCATCGGGATTGAGTTCGATCAGAACGAGGTCGCAATGCCCTGCGAGCGCTTCGTCGATGGCGTTGTCTGACACCTCGAAAACCATGTGATGCAGGCCTGAACCATCGTCGGTATCGCCGATATACATGCCGGGGCGTTTGCGCACGGCATCCAGGCCTTTGAGAACCTTGATAGAATCGGCGCCATATTCGCCTTGCTGGCGGGGTTTTTCAGGCTGATTTTCGGTGTTGTCTTCCATGCGCATTATATAGGCGCGCACGGCTCGAAACCCAAGCTTTCACACCGATCCGGTCAAGCTTTTCCACCGCCTGAAATTTCCCGGCGAATTCCTGCGTGATTTGCCTATTCGGCGCGCGGGAATGCGAGACGAAAATAGACCGATCCCTGCCACACATCGCGGTGGAGCAATTCGGGCAAATATGTGCGGGCGGTGGCGTCAAACTGGCTTTGATAACAGTCAACAGCGATGCGGGTGGCATCAAGGTCGCGCAGCTCATATCGCAGCCTGTCGGTTGCCAGAGACGGGTCGATCCGCGCCCACCCTTCAAATCCGGGAATAGGCGTTTCTTCAGCGCCACCTGCGGAGGCGGGAAGGACAGAATAAAGCAGGTCTGGCCGATCTACCCCCATGGCCTGAACGATCTGGGTGACAAGGTTGCTGACCATACGGTGATCTGCATGGCCATAACCCCCATCCGGCCCCCAGGTCATCACGATATCGGGCTGTTCGATCGCAATAAGCGCGCTGATGCGTTCAGCCAGACCGTTGGCGGCGCTACCGGGTGCGCGGGCAAGATCGGCCAGCCTGCCATCCCCCAACTGCCAGAAAATCGGTTCATCAAGGCCAAGCGCAAAGGCAGCGCAGCGCGCTTCGTCTTCGCGCAATGCCGCCAGTTCTTCGCCCGGTTGCATCCCGCTCACACCCGGGCCCACATCCCCGCTTGTGGCAAAGACAAGCGTGACGTTGCCGCCCGTGCGGGCCATGCGTGAGAGGACGGGTGCAATGGTTATCTCATCATCGGGATGGGCGAAAATCGCCATAAGCGAAGGCGCGCCGATGGACGCTTGGCTGTCTGGTCGCGCTGGCGCGGCCTCATCGGGGGTTGCTGTTTGACGATCAGCAGGGGCGTTCAGGACCTGCGAATCTTCGCGCGAGATCATGTCAGGGGTGATCACCATCACCTCCTCGCCGTTTTCATCCTCGGCGATCTGCGCCTCTTGCGAATGCGCCGGCTGGCACAGCATCATTGCAGTTGCCCCGGCCAACAATGCCAAGCGCGTTGATTTAAGATCCGGCAACATTTGTGCGCTCCTTTTCGGCCCTTCAATGGCCCGTCTTCCCACCATCACGGCCAAGGGTAAAGAATTCACCATCGGCGCGTCATTCATGGCGCTTGCCAACCTCGCCAACCTCGATAGTTGTAACCGCCATGACTATCCCGACATTTTCCGAAGCGATGAGCGTCAAGCTCGCTGAACCGTTCGGTTCCTATTCTGAAATCCTGCAAGATTGGGCGCAGGCGCAGCCCGACAAGCGGGCTTTGATCGATGATCAGGGGGAATGTTCGTGGGCCGATTTGGTCGATCGGATTGAGCGATTGGCAGCGCGCCTGATCGAAACAGGTTTAAAGCCTGGCCAATCAGTGGCGATCCTTGGCACCAGTTCGATCAATTACGCGCTTGTGTTCCTTGCCGCAGTGCGCGCAGGCGGTGTTGCCGCACCGCTCACAACCAGCGCATCGGCCCAGCAACTTTCGGGCATGGCCGCAGATTCGGGCGCGCAGCACCTGTTCATCGACGCGCGGAAATCGGCCGAACTGGGGGGCGATTTCATGCCGGATCTCACCCAAGTGGCGCTGGAAGAAATCGACGATTGGATGGCTCCTGAAGGCGCAAAGGCGCCGCTGATCGAGAGGGGCAAGCGCGATCCGTTCAACATCATATATTCATCCGGCACAACGGGCATTCCCAAAGGGATCGTGCATTCACACCTGATGCGTTGGCGGCAATTCGGGGCAACGGCATTGTCCTATCTCGGCAGCGGGTTGGACATTATCTCGCTCGCATCCACCCCGCTTTATTCCAACACAACAATGGTCGCGTTTCTGCCCCCGCTTCTGGCCGGCGGCACGGTGCGGATAATGGGCAAGTTTGATTGCGCGCGCTGGCTAGATCATGCTGCAAATGACCGAACGACAATCACCATGCTGGTGCCTGTTCAATATCAGCGGTTGATGGATCATGCTGGCCTTGACGACCATGACCTATCGTCGCTGGCGCTCAAATATTGCACGTCCGCGCCCTTTTCTGCCGAGCTTAAACGAGAGGTTCTGGGCCGGATGCCAGGCGCTTTGATCGAGATTTATTCGATGACCGAAGGCGGCGTGGTTTGCCTGCTCGAAGCGCACAAATTCCCTGACAAGCTCCACACCGTCGGACGGCCTGCGCCGGGCAGCGAGATGAAGGTTCTCGATGATGAGGATAACCTTGTTGCTCCCGGCGTTGCAGGCAATCTCATCGGCTTGTCGCAAACGATGATGAGCGGATACCAGAACCAGCCGGGCAAAACGCGCGAGGGGTATTGGACCGATCCGGAAACCGGCATCGACTGGCAGCGAATGGGCGATATCGGGCGCGTCGATGCAGAGGGGTTCGTTGAACTTGTCGGGCGCGCCAAAGACATGATCATCTCTGGCGGTTTCAACATCTATCCAAGCGACCTCGAAGCCGAGCTTGTCCGTGAAACAGATGTGGTTGAGGCGGCCGTTGTCGGCATTGCGTCAAAGCAGTGGGGCGAAACGCCGGTTGGATTTGTCGTCCTTTGCCAAGGCGCGCGCGATACCGATCCCATCATGCAGGCGGTCAATGCGCGGGTTGGCAAGACCCAGCGCCTCTCGGCACTCTACGCTATTGAAGAAATGCCGCGCAGCCATATCGGCAAATTGCTCAAAACCGAGCTGCGCGAACAGGCCGAAAAGCTCGCCTAGCCACGTTGAAAAGCAGAAATAGCGGTGGAGAGTGCGCGAGTGTGGAGACGCGGCCACCATCAAGGGGGAGAGAAAGGTGAGCCGCGTCTCGCTCGCTGTCTTGCCGACGGGCTAGCCGTCGAAAGTGCCGCAACAACCAATGGCGGGCGTCGGGGGAAGACGCGAGGCCAGCTGTTACAGCTAACGGCATTTTAGAGGCCTAAGCGCGGGGGACGCTCGTATCTGAATGCCCTTGTTTCAGGCTTCGGTTCTGGAAGTCACCGAAGCGCCGGGGCTTTCAAACTTTGGCCGCATGCCGTCGGCAAGCAGACTGGCAGGGCTGCCCTATGGGTCGCTTCCTGCCAATAACAACGCGCCAGGTTTGGAGAGAGATGCCATGGATCGCGTCGCTGATGACCATATGCTGTTCGACTGCGTAAAACTCAAATGACAAAATCACCAGTATAGTTGCGTATTTTGCAACAATTACGGCGTCGGAACAGCTGTGTCTCGCAAACGGCTGATGAAAGCGCGGCGCACGCGGCTGGACAGGGCGCTGCACGCTAACGTAACGGGGCGCGCATGGAAGCAGAGCATCTCCCGGATTCGATCCTCATCGTAGATTTTGGCAGTCAGGTCACCCAGCTGATCGCCCGGCGCGTGCGCGAAGCCGGGGTCTATTCCGAAATCGCCCCCTTCACGATGGCAGAAGAAGCGTTCAAGCGGATGAAGCCCAAGGGCATTATCCTGTCTGGATCGCCCGCCAGTGTGCCCGACGAGGGATCACCGCGCGCACCGCAAAGCTTGTTTGATGCCGGCATTCCGATCCTAGGCATTTGTTATGGCCAGCAGGTGATGAGCCAGCAGCTGGGCGGCGAAGTTCGACCCGGTCACGAAACAGGTGAAGGCGGCGAATTTGGCCGCGCCTACCTAACCGTGACCAAGGATTGCGCGCTGTTCGATGGCCTATGGAAAGAA
>Ga0316207_10002959_pt1 | contig 16492 bp, 16 predicted proteins | sample 6weekpyrite_MG_FD_204943 | JGI IMG/M metagenome (GOLD analysis project Ga0316207, IMG submission 204943) | Microbial mat bacterial communities from mineral coupon in-situ incubated in ocean water Damariscotta River, Maine, United States -... | ecosystem: Environmental > Aquatic > Marine >...
TTTAAAACTACCGGCACAATTATAAGGCTCTTCTTTGTTTAGATAATTCTCAATCTGTGAATCGCGTAAATATCGAAAAACCACGTTAAAAGGCACAACAGCAGATTGTAGTGTATTTTTCTTACTGTTTTTTAAACATAAACCTGTATAAAAAGTAATGCGTTTGCCACTAGCTTCTTTGAGTTGGTTGAAAGCATTTTTAAAATTACCAGGTTTGCCAATGATCTCATTATTAATCACAGCAACCTGATCGGAGCCTATTACTAAAGCATCACTATGTTTGCTCGCAACCGCCTCGGCTTTTGCGATAGCGAGTCTTTCTACAAGTTGTTGGGGAGATTCATTATGTTTTGGAGTTTCATCCGTTTCCGGTGCTTCGCAATCGAAGGGAAGCCCAAGCTTTTGTAAAATTTCTTTTCTGAAAGGAGAGGTTGACGCGAGAATCAGTTGCATAATGGGTATCTTTGCTATTTGTTTTATTATTCTATTTCAATCAATGCTTCATCAGGGGTGACGCTATCACCGCGTGAAACATGTATTGCTGTTATTGTACCGGATATAGGCGCTTGTATTTCTGTTTCCATCTTCATCGCTTCTGTAATTAGCAATGGATCGCCTGCTGATACAGTATCGTTAAGTTTTACGACGACTTCAACAATGGATGCAGGCATTGATGTGGTGACATGACCAGGCTGAGTCGCTTTAGGACGTTGACCAGATGATAAGGCAACGGCTTGCTGTTCGCCATTGGCATTAAGTTCATTCAGTGGTTGTAACAGGATTTCTTCAGGAACACCGTCAATACTAATATAGTATGGACGCTGTTGTTGGTTTTTGTAACCAGTACCATTAAGTTTAATATGGTAGGTTTCACCGTGTAAGCTTACATTAAATTCAGTTGCAGTTGGTGTACAGGTACTGTCACTATTGATTGGTTCTAACGGTTCGGGTTCTAGCTCATTGTCCTCGCGTTGCTGTAAAAATTCTTTTCCAATATCAGGGAACATGGCGTAGGTTAAAATATCTTCGTCATTTTTTGCCAGTGTACCAATTTCATTGCGTAAGCTATCCAGTTCACTGCTTAGTAAGTCAGCTGGGCGGCAATCGATCACATCTTCATTGCCAATGGCCATGTGTTGCACCTGGATGCTGACAGGGCCAGGGGCTTTACCATATTTACCTTGTAAATATAATTTAACTTCATTGGTAATGGCTTTATAGCGTTCGCCTGATAGAACATTCATCACTGCCTGGGTGCCTACAATTTGTGAAGCAGGGGTGACTAGCGGAGGATAGCCAAGTTCTTTTCGTACAACCGGTATTTCGTTCAGTACTTCATTCATACGTGATAGTGCATTTTGTTCTTTTAACTGGTTTGAAAGATTAGAAATCATTCCACCGGGAACCTGGTTAACCTGGACACGGGTGTCTAACCCGGTAAACTCGCTTTCGAATTGATGGTATTTTTTTCGTATCTCATAAAAGTAAAAACCTATTTCCTGAAGTTTTTCAAGATCAAGCCCGGTATCATTTGCTGTATTACGTAAGGCTGCGACCATACTTTCAGTTGCCGGATGCGAGGTTCCATCAGCAAACGATGAGATAGCGGTATCAATACCGGTGATACCATTTTCAATGGCTTTATACTGACACATACTTGCAAGTCCTGCGGTTGCATGTGAATGTAAATGAACCGGGATCGAAACTGCTTCGACCAAAGCTGTTACTAATGTTGCAGTATTTTCCGGCGTTAATAAACCGGCCATATCTTTAATAACAAGGCTACCGCAGCCCATGTCCTGTAATGTCCGAGCCATACTGACAAACTGATCATTAGTATGGATAGGGCTGGTGGTATAACAAATCGCCCCCTGAGCATGCTTGCCGGCAGCTTTAACAGCTTCAATCGAAACGCGCAGGTTACGAGTATCATTCAAGGCATCAAATATTCTAAAAATATCCATGCCGTTATCCGCAGCTCGTTGCACAAAGGCACGTACCACATCATCAGAATAATGGCGGTAGCCTAATAAGTTTTGTCCACGTAGCAGCATTTGTAGAGGCGTGTTGGGTAGAGCTGCTTTAAGTTTTTGCAATCGCTCCCAGGGATCTTCTTTTAGAAAGCGCACACAGGCATCAAATGTTGCGCCTCCCCATACTTCCAACGACCAATATCCAATACTATCGAGTTGTTGACACACGGGTAACATGTCATCAGTACGCATTCGGGTTGCTATTAATGACTGGTGTGCATCTCGTAAAATAGTATCTGTGACTAATATTTTAGGCATGCTGTGTCCTTGTTAATTTTTTAATCATTATTATTAATTTATAAACCCATGCTAGCGGCTATAGCGGTGGCAATAGCTGTCGCGACTTCTTTATTGGAACGTTTTAATGAGTAATTAAGTAATTCAGGGTGTTGTTCAACATAGCCGGTATTAAAGCGACCAGTTTGAAAGCTTGCCGACTTTAAAATTTCCAGGTGATAGGGAATGGTTGTTTTAACGCCATACACGCCAATATCACGTAAAGCGCGTATGCCGCGATCAATTAAACTGTCCCAGTCTCTAGCCCAGACTATCAGCTTGGCGCACATTGAATCGTAATAGGGTGGTATTTCGTAGCCGGTATAGATAGCGCCATCAGTCCTGACACCGGGACCACCTGTGGCAAAGTACCGTGATATTTTGCCGAAGCTGGGCAGGAAGTCATTTTTCGGGTCTTCTGCGTTAATCCGAAACTCCATTGCATAACCACGTATGCTGATTTCTTCCTGTTGATAGCGCAGGGTTAAACCACTGGCTATTCGTATTTGTTCCTGAACGATGTCAACCCCGGTTATTTCTTCACTAATTGGGTGTTCAACCTGCAAGCGGGTGTTCATTTCCATAAAGTAGAAGTTATCGTTTTCATCCATTAAGAATTCCACCGTTCCCGCATTGGTATAGTGGCAGGCTCGGGCGGCTTTAACGGCCAATTTGCCAATATATTCACGTTGTTCTTTATTAAGCTGGGGGGAAGGGGCTATTTCAATAAGCTTCTGGTGACGTCGTTGAATCGAGCAATCTCGTTCATATAGGTGGATAATGTTCTGGTGTTTATCGGCCAGAATTTGTACTTCGATATGTCGAGGATCAGCAATAAATTTCTCGATAAACACATCGCCACTACCAAACGCCTTTTCTGCTTCGGAAATGACTCGTTGGTAGTTTGATTTCAGTTCAGCCACGTTTTGACATTTTCTAATTCCGCGTCCACCACCGCCATTGGTGGCTTTAAGCATAACGGGATAGCCAATATCTTCAGATACAACCAGTGCTTCTTCAAGGTTGGCAACATTATCATCGCTGCCTGGAGTAACTGGAATTCCTTCAGAAATCATAGTCTTACGAGCATGTGTTTTGTCGCCCATCAGCTCGATTACCGAACTGTCGGGGCCGATAAACAGGATATTACGGCGCTCACATATTCGTGCCAGTTCCGGATTTTCCGATAAAAAGCCGTAACCGGGGTGCAATGCGTGACAACCGGTTTCTATCGCCAGGTTAACGAGATGATGAGCATTTAGGTAGCCTGTGACCGTATCCGGCCCCAGACTATAGGCTTCGTCAGCTTTTCGGACATGCAAGGCATAACGATCCGCTTCGGCATAGACAGCAACCGATTTAATACCCATTTCGGCACAGGCACGGACAATACGAACGGCTATTTCGCCACGGTTTGCTATAAGGATTTTCTTTATCATTTTTTCATTTTAGTGCGAAATTTGAATTACTCGCAATGCTTTGTTTTTATATTGTTTCCCCACTAATTAACCACTTTAATAGCATGGTCTTTTTGGGTGTTTATTTATCTAAAAATCAATCATTTACTTTGACACAGTGGGGCTAGCCCGTTAAAATTTGCGCCCTATGTCGAAGCATCAAAATTCGCCAAATTTGCATCAGCGTTTGCCGGTGCAGATAGATCCAATTCGTTTAGCAGTTGCTCGCCAACAGCTTCAAGGTGAACTCGAAATAGCTCGTTTTACGCGTTTAAAAGAGTTGCTTACTTTAACGGATGGTGTTGCGAAGGTTCAACTGGATTTTGATATTGATACCAACAAAGTGCATCATGTTTGTGGAAAAATTTCTGCAGATCTTTCACTCTGTTGTCAGCGTTGTTTGCAGGCAATGCCTTATCAATTAAATGTGGATGTATCGTTAGCGTTCATTGCACATGAACATCAGGTAGATGAATTAGTATCTGAGTATGAGCCTTATCTCTTAGAAACAACACCTGTTGTTTTAAGTGATATAATAGAAGATGAAATTCTTCTGGCGATTCCTCAGGTGCCTATGCATGACGAGTCAGAGTGTCGTCCTGCTGTTCCACTGAAAGAGTTTAATTCAGTGGAACAGGATTTAAGTGATAGTAGTGAACAAAATTTAGGTCAATCTGATAGTGATGATATCGCTGGTAAAAGGAAAAATCCTTTTGAAGTATTGACGAGTATGAAAACCGATTTAAAAAAGTAAGTTACGAGGATTATTGTAATGGCTGTTCAAAAGAGTAAAAAGAGTGCTTCACGTCGTGGTATGCGTCGCTCACATGATGCATTAACTTCAAAAGCGTTATCAATCGAACCAACAACGGGTGAAACACATTTGCGTCATCACGTTAGTCCTGACGGTTATTACCGTGGCAATAAAGTGATCGACACTAACAATTAAGGTTACTTAACGTAATTGCTTTAGTTATAATTTTACTAAGGTAATTATTTAAAGATCCAAAATAGCGGGACAGGAAACTGTCCCGTTATTGTTATTGACATAGTAAAACCCAAATATTTTTCACCAGGTATTTTGGCGTTGCTCAATTAGTAGAGCTAAGGTTGCTAGTAACTAATTATATGAATAAGAAAACGATAACTATATCTCTAGACGCCATGGGCGGGGATTTTGGTCCCGATAGTGTAATACCTGCTGCATTTGAAATTCTTGAAACGTATGATTATGTTAAATTAATTGTAACGGGCGATGAATCTTTACTTAACAATAAAATAAACGAATATAAACAAAAGTATTCGATCCAGGATTTATCAAGAATTACCGTTCAGCATACAACCCAGGTTGTCGGCTCCAATGAAGCGCCATCTTCAGCATTGCGCAGTAAAAAAGATTCTTCCATGCGAGTTGCTATCAATCTTGTTAAAGAAGGTTCTGCTGATGCAAGTGTAAGCGCTGGCAATACGGGAGCGTTAATGGCTACTGCCAGGTTTGTTTTAAAAATGTTACCGGGTATTGATCGTCCCGCAATTTGCTCTGCTATACCAACTATAAAAGGCCATACCCATGTTCTGGACTTGGGGGCGAATGTAGAAACGTCACCTCAAGGCTTGTATGAATTTGCCGTTATGGGTGCCGCACTGGTTAGTGCGTTAGATAACAAAGATCACCCTACCGTTGGTTTGTTAAATATTGGTGAAGAAGAAATTAAAGGTAACGAAATAGTTAAAGAAGCCGCCAAGATTTTAGCTCAAAGTGACATCAACTACTCAGGCTATGTTGAAGGTGATGGCATATACATGGGCGATGTTGATGTGGTTGTATGCGATGGCTTTGTTGGTAACGTTATGCTTAAAAGTAGTGAAGGTGTCGCCAGATTATTCACTCATTTTTTAAGACAGGCCTTTATGTGTAACATATTTACTAAAGTAATTGGTTTATTGGTTAAGCCTGTACTTAAAACATTACGAAAAAATATTGATCCTCGCGAGTACAATGGTGCCAGTTTGCTTGGGCTTCAGGGAATAGTAATTAAAAGCCATGGCAGCGCCGATGCATATTCTTTCCGTCGTTCGATTGAAGTTGCTATTCAGGAAGTCAAACAAAATGTACCTGCAAGAATAACTGATACACTTGAAGTACAGTTACTTGAAAAACAGGCAGTTTAATGACAAAAATATATTCTAAAATAATAGGTACGGGTAGCTACCTACCTGAAAATGTTATAACTAATGCGGATCTCGAAAAACGTGTTGACACATCAGATGAATGGATAACTGAACGTACCGGAATTAAGAAACGACATATTGTTACAGGGGAAACAACAGCAGATCTTGCTGAACAGGCTTCACGTTCGGCAATGCAGGCGGCAGATGTTAGTAAAGACGATATAGATTTAATCATTGTTGCAACTACAACCCCCGACAGAATTTTTCCAAGTACTGCCTGTTTGTTGCAGGATAGACTCGATATCCATGGTTGTGGTGCGTTTGATGTGCAGGCTGTTTGTACTGGTTTTGTTTACGGGTTAAGTATTGCCGATGCCTTTATTAAAACTGGCCAGGCAAAATGTGCATTAGTTGTTGGTGCTGAAACATTATCCAATATTGTCGACTGGGATGACCGCAGTACCTGTGTATTATTTGGTGATGGTGCGGGAGCTGTTGTACTAAAAGCATCTGAAGAAGCCGGTATTTTATCAACCCATATTCATGCCGATGGTAAGTATAAAGAGCTGTTGACTGTACCAGCCGGTGTTTCTGAAAAACCAGAGGTTTTAAAGTCTGGTAACGCTTTTATGGAAATGAAAGGTAATGAAGTTTTTAAAGTTGCTGTGAATACACTTGGCCGGATTGCTGATGAAACATTATCTGCCAATGGCATGAAAAAGTCTGATGTCGACTGGCTGGTGCCTCATCAGGCAAATATAAGAATTATCAAGGCTGCAGCCAAAAAACTTGATTTATCCATGGCTCATGTTGTGGTAACAGTTGATGAGCACGGTAATACCTCAGCAGCATCTATACCACTTGCTCTGGATACAGCAGTGCGTGATGGACGTATTCAACCAGGGCAAACACTATTATTAGAAGCCTTTGGTGGTGGTTTTACCTGGGGCTCAGCCTTATTAAAATTATAATAACGTATTCATTTTAAATTCAAACAATTACTTTAATTTCAAAATTAGTTAACAAATTTTAGGTGTGTTATGTCTGTAGCAATCGTATTCCCCGGTCAGGGCTCACAATCACTCGGCATGTTAAAAGAATTAGCTGAAGCAGAATCTATTGTAAAGCAAACGTTTACTGCGGCAAGCAATGTATTAGGTTATGACTTGTGGGAAGTTACCCAACAAGGACCTGAAGAAAAATTAAATTCTACCGAAGTGACTCAGCCAGCCTTACTTGCTGCAGGGGTAGCCTGCTGGAAAGTCTGGCAGGAAAAAGAAGGTGTTATACCGATGCTTATGGCAGGCCATAGCCTGGGAGAATATACGGCTCTGGTTTGTGCCGGAATACTGGAATTTGATGATGCTATTAAACTGGTAGAAACGCGTGGTCAGTTTATGCAACAAGCCGTGCCAGAAGGGCAAGGTGGTATGGCTGCAATCCTGGGGCTTGATGATGACAAAGTACGAGAAGCTTGTCAGCAGGCAGCCGAATCGGATGTGCTTCAGGCCGTTAATTATAATTCCCCAGGTCAGGTCGTTGTTGCTGGAAGTAAAGCAGCCGTTGAGCGTATTGTTGCTGTCGCAAAAGACATGGGTGCCAAGCGTGCATTGCCTTTACCGGTCAGCGTTCCATCGCATTGTGATTTAATGAAACCGGCGGCCGAAAAGTTAGCCGAGCGTTTACAGTCCATTGCATTTAAAGATGGCACGATTCCGGTGATCAATAATGTCGATGTTGTTATTGAAAATGATGCCGATAAAATTAAAGATGCACTAGTACGTCAGCTTTATAACCCGGTACGTTGGGTGGAAGTGATTCAGAAAATGGCGAGTAATGGTATTGAGCAGCTAGTAGAGTGTGGTCCCGGACGCGTACTGGTAGGCTTAAATAAACGAATAGACAAAACCATGTCAGCTGCTGCGGTTTACGACCCGGCAAGCTTTGAAAAAGCATTAATAAAAGAATAATTTAAAGACAGAGGAAGCATTATGGAACTTGAAAACGAAGTTGCACTGGTATCGGGTGCAAGTCGTGGTATTGGGCAGGCAATCGCCCTGGACCTGGGCTCAAAAGGAGCTTATGTATATGGAACTGCCACCTCAGAAAAAGGTGCAGAAAACATCTCTAAGTATATGAAAGATAATGGTATTGAAGGTCAAGGATTAGTCATGAATGTGACTGATGACGACAGCATAGGAGCCGCTTTAAAGCAGATACCAGACGATAAAGGCGGGGTTAGCATTTTGATAAATAACGCCGGTATTACTCGCGATAACCTGCTAATGCGTATGAAAGCGGAGGAGTGGGATGATATCATGACAACCAACCTCAGCTCGGTTTATCGCCTGAGTAAAGCTGTCCTTCGTAGTATGATGAAAGCGCGTAAAGGACGCATTATCAGCATTGCTTCTGTCGTTGGTGTTTCGGGTAATGCGGGGCAAACGAACTACTCCGCTGCCAAAGCCGGGGTAATTGGCTTTAGCAAGTCTCTGGCACAGGAAGTCGGTTCCAGAGGAATTACTGTCAATGTCGTTGCACCGGGCTTTATTGATACTGATATGACCAAAGCATTACCCGAAGAGCAGCGTGAAGCCCTGTTAACTAAAGTGCCCTTAGGCCGTTTAGGTGATGCTCAGGAAATAGCCAATGCAGTCTCATTTTTGGCTTCCAGTGCCGCAAATTACATTACTGGTGAAACAATTCATGTCAATGGTGGCATGTATATGTCATAATAACTTATTGAAAGATATAGCTATTTTGCCTGTGAGAAAAAAACACTATCTATTGTGAGATGAGTCTGGCAATAAGCATCATATTTCAATACAATACCGCACCCAGCAGTTTTGCTGATAAATATAATGAGGAAAGAACGAAATGAGCAGTGTTGAAGAACGCGTAGAAAAGATTGTAATAGAACAACTTGGTGTTAAAGCTGAGGAAGTAACAAAAGAAGCGTCTTTTGTTGACGATCTAGGCGCAGATTCACTCGATACCGTAGAATTAGTTATGGCATTGGAAGAAGAATTTGAAACTGAAATTCCAGATGAAGATGCTGAGAAAATCACAACCGTTCAACAAGCTATCGATTACGTAAACAGTAATACATAAGTCTAATCACTGAATACGTTTATTGGGCGATGCCATAAAGAATAGTCTAAAGAGCCCAATAAATAATAGTAGCCGTACTAGTCAGTGCGGCTTTTTACATTATTTAGTTATGAATTAGTGACTATTAAAACGATTAAAGATTTTCTAGAGGTGTGTAGTGAGTAAGCGTCGTGTTGTTATTACTGGTTTAGGAATGGTCTCGCCGGTTGGTTTAAATGTTAAATCTTCCTGGGAAAATATTCTGGCTGGTAAAAGCGGTGTTTCAAGAATTACACACTTTGATCCTTCTGCGTTTTCTTCACAAATTGGTGGTTCAATAAGTGAAGAGTTTGATAGTTCGAACATAATTAAACCTAAAGACGCAAAGAAAATGGATACCTTTATCCATTATGGAATTGTTGCAGCTGCAGAAGCAATCGCTGATGCTGGTCTTGAAGTGACACCTGAAACTGCTCCTCGTATGGGGGTGGCTATTGGTTCGGGTATTGGTGGGCTTCCTGGAATCGAAAAAGGTCATAACAGTTACCTTCAAGGTGGGCCACGCAAAATATCGCCATTCTTTGTTCCTAGTAACATCATTAATATGATCTCGGGTAACTTGTCTGTTATGTATGGATTGCAAGGACCAAATATTGCGGTTGTAACTGCTTGTGCAACGGGCACTCATAGCATTGGTGATGCCGCACGTATGATCGAATACGGCGATGCTGATGTGATGGTCGCAGGTGGTGCAGAAATGGCGAGCAGCCCAACATGTCTGGGTGGTTTTGCAGCCGCACGTGCACTGTCTACTCGTAATGATGATCCTGAGACTGCAAGTCGACCATGGGATAAAGAGCGTGACGGTTTTGTTCTAAGTGATGGTGCAGGTGTTGTCGTTCTTGAAGAATACGAGTTTGCCAAAAAACGAGGCGCTACGATCTATGCCGAAGTGTTAGGTTATGGTTTAAGTGGTGATGCTTATCATATGACTTTACCTTCGAAAGGTGGTGAAGGTGCAAGTCGTTGTATGAACTCTGCAATGAAGAACGCATCGGTTAACCCTGATGATGTTCACTATATTAATGCACACGGGACTTCTACACCTGCTGGTGATGCTGCCGAATGTCAGGCGGTTAAAACATCATTTGGTGACCATGCTTATAAACTTGCAATGAGTTCAACTAAATCAATGACAGGTCATGGTTTAGGTGCCGCCGGAGGTATGGAAGCAATCTTCACTACGCTATGTATTCGAGATCAAGTTGCTTCTCCAACAATCAATATTTTTAATCAGGATATTGATAGTGGCTGTGATTTAGATTTTGTACCCAATACTGCGCGTGATATGAAAATTGATGTGGCACTTTCAAATTCATTTGGTTTTGGTGGAACCAATGCTACCCTTGTTATAGGTAAGCTACGATAAGCCAATATATATGGTATGGCTGAGATAAACTCACTCGAGTTAAATGATTTAGAATGTTACTCGCTTGATAATAGCGTCGACTTTACTGCATTACACCAACTAAATCCAAAGCGTTATCCTTTCCTGCTCGAAAGTTCAGCACAAGCTGAAAATATACTATCGTCTGATAATAATTCAGCAATTGAGCATGCGCGTTTTAATATTCTGTTTGCATTTCCTCAAAACTCATTAACTTTATTTTCCGATAATACACTGTCCGGCAGTGTTATTGATCAGCAAGCAGATTTCTTAACGAATCTTGATTTAAACTGGCAAGAACAACAAAAATGCAATGCCGGTAAATTAAACGATCATGTGGAACTTCCTTTTACCGGTGGCTGGTTTGTTTATTTGAGTTATGAGTTGGCCGGACAAATAGAAAAACGATTGAATTTACCTCAACAAGAACAAAATTCTATTGTTGCTAAATTAACCCGTATTCCGGTAGCGATTATTCATGACAAATTATTAGACAAACAAACAATAATTGCAGAAGCAGATTTTAAAGAAAAGATACCTGAAATTTGTCAGGATATTAAAAAAATTAAAATAAAATCTAATGAAGAATCTGATCTTGATTTAGCATTGCTGGAAGATAAACCAGAATTTTATCTGGATGCAATTGCAAAAGTTAAACAATATATTAAAGATGGCGATGTATTTCAGGTAAATTTATCGCGACAGTGGCAAGCCGATATTAAGAAAAGTACTGACCTTGTCGAGCTTTATCGTTCATTAAAGAATACTAACCCAGCACCATTTTCGGCTTATATTGATTATGATGAGTTAAAAATTATTTCATCATCACCTGAGCGTTTAATTAAAGTTCAACAAGGTCAGGTACAAACACGGCCTATTGCAGGTACTCGAGCACGAAAAAATGAAACAAGTGCAGATCTTGATAACCTAAAAGAGCTTATTTCACATCCAAAAGAACGTGCTGAACATATAATGTTGATTGATCTTGAACGTAATGATTTGGGTCGTATATGTAATGCGGGTAGCATTCATGTTGATGAGTTGATGATTCTGGAATCTTTTCAACATGTGCATCATATCGTTTCCAATGTATGTGGTAGATTGCGAAGTGATATAACGCCTGGAGAAGTCATTCGCGCTGTTTTTCCTGGTGGCACTATTACTGGTTGCCCGAAAGAGCGCTGCATGCAAATTATTTCTGAATTGGAAAATGTTCCACGCGGAGCTTATACAGGTTCATTGGGTTATATTAATCACAATGGTGATATGGACTTAAATATACTTATACGAACCTTTGAAATTAAAAATAACCAGCTTTTCTTAAGAGCAGGTGCCGGTCTGGTCGCCGATTCTATTGCGGAAAATGAACTACAGGAGACTCGAGCAAAAGCCAAAGGTTTAATTGAGGCATTAGCTTAAATGGCTACTATTAAATCAATGCTTAACGGACAATTTACTTCTAATATTTCGGTATTAGATAGAGGCTTGAATTATGGTGATGGTCTTTTTGAAACACTGGCAGTTGTTGATCAAAAACCGGTTATGTTGGATGAACATATAAGCAGATTATTTAATGGCTGTGAAATTCTTCATATCAACAGACCTGATAAAGAAAAACTTTACAATGATATAATTAATATTTGCAAAGAGTCTTTTATAAAAGTTAACTCTAAAGATGAAGAAAATACCGCACTAATTATAGATTGCAGTAAAGCCCTCGTACTTAAAATAATTGTCACCCGAGGCATTAGTGAGCGTGGTTATTCTTTTTCTGATGATATGGTGGCAAATACAGTTCTCATAACATCAACATATCCACGTTACCAGACTGACAACTGGCTTACCGGGATAAAGGCTCGAATATGTGATACCCACTTATCCCAGCAAAAGAAATTGGCAGGATTAAAACATCTAAATCGTCTGGAGCAGATATTAGCTCGTAATGAATGGGACGATGAATTTACAGAAGGTTTAATGACCGATGCTCAAGGTAATCTTGTCGATGGCGTTATGTCGAATTTATTTTTGATAAAAAATAATACACTGTATACCCCTAAAATAGATAAATGTGGGGTGAATGGTATTATGCGACAGCTTGTATTGAAACTTTGTCATTCAGAAGGCATGATGGTACAAGAAACAAATATTTCACTCGATATGCTTGAATCTGCAGATGAAGTCTTTGTGACCAATAGCTTAATTGGAATCTGGCCGCTTAAAAGTGTTGATGAGAAACAATTTGGAACAGGTAAAGTGACCCGCAGTATAATGCAAAAATTAACGACCGAATGCTCAATAGATTATGCGACACTTTGTTTATAAAATATTAGCGATCTGTATATTGTTCGGTTCTATTTTAACCGGCTATTACTGGTGGGATTATAAAACCTATCTTCAGTCGCCATTGTTAACAAATGGAACCAGTCGGACTATTTATGTTGAGCAGGGAACTAACCTTACTCGTTTGCTTCATAAACTGGAAAGTAAAAAAATTATTGAAAAGCCAAATTATTTATTATGGCATGCAAGAATTTTTGCAAATCCAAATAAATTACATATAGGCGAATATCAGGTTACCAATGACGATACGCCAGTTTCACTTTTAGATAAATTATTAAGTGGGAAAGTTAAATTAAATTCCATCACCTTAATCGAGGGGTGGAGTTTTTCACAGTTTATGTCAGTTATAAATAAAGCAACGACGATACAACATCATTTAAAAGAATTAACTGATGAGCAAATAATGGCTAAACTTGGTTATGATGGTGTTCATCCCGAGGGGCAGTTTATGCCAGATACCTATCGATATCCGACTGGTGAAAGTGATATTGTCGTGTTAAAACAAGCTTATAATGCAATGCAAAAGTATCTACTAAATAAATGGCCTGATCGTGATGTAGGATTGCCATTCAAGTCACCTTACGAAGCCTTAATCCTTGCTTCTATTGTAGAGAAAGAAACGGGTAAGGCGAGTGAGCGAAAACAAATTGCCGGTGTTTTTGTTAAGCGATTGCAAGTAAGGATGCGGTTACAAACAGATCCAACTATTATTTATGGTATGGGTGATCGATTTAAAGGAAACATTAAACGCAAAGACCTTAAAAGAGATTCACCTTATAATACATATAAATACTATGGTTTACCTCCAACTCCCATTGCCATGCCTTCGCGCGAAGCGATAGATGCTGTATTGCAACCGACAACGGGTGATGCCTTGTACTTTGTATCGAAAGGTGATGGTAGTCATTATTTTTCATCGACATTAAAAGAACATAATAACGCGGTTATTAAATATCAATTAAAAGGTCGTAAACGACCATTTTCATCATATAAGAAAAAATAAACATGCCAGGAAAATTTATTACAATAGAGGGTGGTGAAGGTGTAGGTAAGAGTAGTAATATTGACTTTATACTTTCTTATTTAGGTAAAAAAAATATTGATGTCGTCTCTACTCGTGAACCTGGTGGTACACAGCTTGGGGAGAAAATAAGGGCTTTGTTACTTGATGCAAAAAATAATGCAATGGTTTCTGATACAGAGTTATTGCTAATGTTCGCAGCACGCGCTCAACATCTTGATGAGCTAATAAAGCCTTCTCTGGAAAATAATCAGTGGGTGCTATGCGATAGATTTACCGATGCGACTTATGCATATCAAGGTGGTGGACGTGGAATATCTATGCGACGTATAGCGGAGCTTGAAAGTTGGGTACAAGGATCATTAAGACCAGATTTAACAATACTGTTAGATCTTCCGGTTGAAATAGGTATGAAACGTGCCAGTGATCGTAGCGATCCGGATAGAATTGAACAGGAAAAAAATGATTTTTTTGAATCCGTGCGGGCTACCTATTTATCAATGGCAAAGGCTTCACCACAACGTTTTCGAGTTATTGATGCTTCACTTCCGCTTGAAACAGTACAAAAAAATATAGGCATGGTACTTAGTGAATATTTATCTTCCATTGAAAATGCAAATTAGTATGTGTGAGTTTATTGATAGTTAATAGTCATTATTAACGCATAACAGAAATTAATAAATCCAATTTAAATTAAATATGTCGAATAATATTAACCAACAAAACTTGTTACCATATCCATGGCTGCAAACTGACTGGCAGAAACTCACCGAATACCAACAGTCACAAAAAATTCCACACGCTATTATTCTTACAGGTAAAAAAGGACTGGCGAAACGTGAGCTGGCAAGTTTGTGGGTTAAGTCTTTATTATGTGATTCGAATTCACCTGAAAAAAATTACAGCAGTACGCTGTTTCCGTGCCAGAATTGCGATTCTTGTCTACTATTTGATGCTAAAACACACCCAGATTATTTACTTATTGAGCCAGAAGAAGTTGCAAAAGTGATAAAAGTGGATCAAATTCGTGAGGTTGTTAATTTCGTTTCACTAACCCGATCCCGTGGACAGTATCGAATTATACTTATTTCACCAGCAGAAAATATGAATAGTAATGCGGCCAATAGCCTGCTTAAAACCCTCGAAGAACCTGCGGCCAATACTAAATTAATACTCACCAGCTCTAATATTCAGCAACTACCCGCAACTATTCGTAGTCGTTGCCAACTTTTCCCAGTTACTCCCCCCAAAAGCGATGAGTTAGAGCAATACCTTGTGGAAAGTCAGCAAATTTCTGCTGATGAGATGCGAATAGCCCTGTCAATTTCAGAAAACAGCCCCGTTGACGCAGAATTTTATGTAAATTCCTCAGTTACCAGCCTGAATAACGACTTATTGAATGACTGGCAGTCATTGGCTGATGGTAGTGTAAATCCTTCAAAAATAGCTGAAAAATGGCTAAAGCAAAGTACTAATATTCCGCTAAAATTAGTATATACTTGGATTGTGGATATGATTCGATATCAGTCGATTCGAGCACAGGCAGCGGATAATAATTACCATACAGGTCATTTTTACCAGGGGAATAACAAAACTCTGGAATCATTAGCCTTAAAGATTCCGGTTAAAAGACTGTTTAGTTTGTATGATAAAGCTGTTGAATTAATTAAATTAGAGCGATCATCACTAAACAAACAAATTCAACTTGAAAGTTTATTAATTCAGTGGAGCCTGGTGGCACAATCGAGCAAGTAACGAAACTAACGATTAAATGAAATAAACAATAAATGCAGGAAAGAGTTTAACTATGGCATCTAAACCAATGGCTGGCCGGCAGGGTATTTTATCGTTAACTATTAAAGACAAAAGCGCACTGTATGCCGCATATATGCCATTTATTAAACATGGTGGTTTATTTATTCCAACCAATAAACAGTATAAATTAGGCGATGAAGTCTTTATGTTATTATCATTGATGGAAGACAATGAAAAATTACCGGTTGCTGGTAAAATAGTCTGGGTAACCCCTAAGGGAGCGGTAGGGAATAGGGCTGCAGGTATTGGCGTTCAATTTAGTGATCAGGATGGTGGTGGAGCCCGAACGAAAATTGAAACTTATCTTGCCGGAGCGTTAAAGTCGGATCGTCAAACACATACAATGTAATATAACTTTTCTCGAAAATAATCCTTCAATATATAAGTAGTTTAATATGTCAGATTACCTGATTGATTCTCATTGTCACCTTGATAGGCTCGACCTCAGTTCATACGATAACGATGTTGCAAATGCAATTCATTTTGCTAACTCAAAAAATGTCAGTCATATGCTTAATGTCTGTATCGATCTTGAACATCTTGATGATGTTCTGGATATTGCTAATGCAAATCAAAATGTCTATGCCTCAGTTGGTGTTCATCCCAATGAAACGGATGGTCACGATCCTAGTGTTGAAGAGCTGGTAGAACTTGCAGACAACAAAAAAATTATTGCCATTGGTGAAACAGGTCTCGATTATTTTCGTACTACAGGAGATGACCTGGAATGGCAACGCACACGTTTTAGAAATCACATCGAAGCATCTAAACAAACCCAAAAACCTCTTATTATCCATATGCGTGAAGCAACAGATGATACTCTACAAATAATGAAGCAGGA
>Ga0316207_10002960_pt1 | contig 16491 bp, 14 predicted proteins | sample 6weekpyrite_MG_FD_204943 | JGI IMG/M metagenome (GOLD analysis project Ga0316207, IMG submission 204943) | Microbial mat bacterial communities from mineral coupon in-situ incubated in ocean water Damariscotta River, Maine, United States -... | ecosystem: Environmental > Aquatic > Marine >...
CCATTACCCATTCGAGCTTCTGACTCACGTACCGCTCGATTGTTATATCCAAACAACAACAATCCCACCCCCGTGGAATGTATTGGATTTCTTACTACATCAACCAATCCCGATACGTATTGAGGAACCCCCAAACGTACTGGCATATGGAAAATTTCTTCAGCCAACTCAACAGCACCTTCCATCTTCGAGCTACCGCCTGTTAACACGATACCTGCCGCACATAAATCTTCGAATCCGCTACGACGTAATTCTGCTTGAATTAATGTAAACAATTCTTCGTAACGTGGTTCAACAACTTCGGCCAATGTTTGCCTTGCCAAACGTCGATCAGGACGCTCACCAACACTCGGAACCTCAATTGTTTCATCAGCATTTGCAAGTTGAGTTAATGCGCAAGCATATTTAATTTTAATTTCTTCTGCGTATTGCGTTGGTGTGCGCAAGGCAACAGCAATATCATTTGTCACCTGATCACCCGCGATAGGAATAACCGCAGTGTGACGAATAGCACCTTCTGTGAAAACAGCGATATCTGTCGTACCACCACCAATATCAACTAAACAGACACCCAATTCTTTTTCGTCATCCATTAAAACCGAATGACTGGATGCAAGTTGTTCTAAAATAATATCGTCAACTTCAAGACCACAACGGCGTACACATTTAATAATATTTTGAGCGGCACTCACCGCTCCCGTTACCATGTGTACTTTTGCTTCCAGACGAACACCAGACATACCAACCGGTTCACGAATACTTTCTTGCTCGTCAATAATAAATTCTTGCGGAAGAATATGAAGTATCTTTTGATCAGCAGGTATTGCGACTGCTCGTGCTGCATCAATCACTCGCTCAACATCGACTGTAGTCACCTCTTTATCACGAATTGCAACAATGCCATGTGAATTTAAACTACGAACATGACTCCCTGCGATACCCGCATAAACAGAATGTATCTGACAACCCGACATCAGCTCAGCTTCTTCGACTGCTCGTTGAATTGATTGCACAGTAGATTCAATATTTACGACCACACCTTTTTTTAAACCGCGGGAAGGATGAGAACCTAAACCGATAATTTCAACTTCATTATCAGGGGTAATTTCTCCCACAATAGCAACAACTTTCGAGGTGCCGATATCCAAGCCAACAATAAGATTTTTTTCCATTTTTTTAGACATTCTTCATGTCTCCCAGGGATTTTTTGTTTTTCCAACTTACAGCCATACCATTTGTATATCGAAGATCAATAGCATCAATATCATTAACCAGTTTTTCTAAAGAATCAGAATAAATACTAATAAAACGTTCTAATCTATGCATCGTTTCACCACGGCCGAGTATAAGTTTCAAACCATTATTCAATTTCAACCCTATTGCGTGTCGAGCATCAAACTGCAAATAAGTGATTGTTAATTGCTGCTTACTTAATAACATATTCATTTTATAAAACTTGTCTAACATCAAGCTATTTAAGCTAACATCCCCATTAAAAACTGGCAGGGCATTGTCTTTCACTTTACTTAAAGGTTTAAAAACGTCGCCAGCAGCATTTATAAAACCAAATTTTTTTGATATAGCAACCGGATGTTGTTCCGAAACACTAACACTTAAGCTATCGGGCCAGACACGCCGAACAGACGCCTTATCAACCCATGCTAATGTTTCAACCGCTTCTCTTACCCGTTCAACGTCAATATTAAAATATCCACCCTTAACAACACCATCAATAACACGATGCAACATTGCCTCATCCACATTCACGAACTCACCATGAACACGTACCTTATTAATTGGTAGTGTTTCCGGATTGGCTAAATAGTCTTCTGCGTAAAATAAAACAGCACAAATAACGATTAAAGGAAACAACCAGCCAATCCATTTATATGAAACAGGTGTTGCCACTCGTTTTTTAGAATAAGCTGCTTGTTTTGCCAGAAGTGACATAAATTAAGCCTCAACCAACGTTTCTGATAAAATTTCATAAACAAGATCTGAAAATGACAAGCCTTTTGCTTTCGCCGCCATAGGGACCAAACTATGGTTTGTCATTCCTGGTACAGTATTAATTTCAATGATTGAAGGCTTCCCCTCTTCATCGCTCATAATATCTACACGCCCCCAGCCTTTTGCACCCACTGCATTGAAGGCTGACAATGCTAAGCGCTGTAACTGTGCTTCCTGTTCTTCAGATAAACCACAAGGACAATGATATTGCGTATCATCGTCATCGTATTTTGCTGCAAAATCATAAAAGTCACGCTTTGTTTCCAAACGTATTACAGGTAATGCGGTATTCCCTAAAATGGCAACAGTAAATTCTTTACCACTTACCCATTGTTCAGCTAAAACACAATCACCAAATTTTGAGGCGAGTTGCCATGCTTTAGTTAAACCACTTTCTTCTACCACTTTACTCATACCGATACTTGAGCCTTCAAGTGTAGGTTTAACCATAATGGGAAAACCTAAGGTTGCACCGACATAACTCATATCTGTTGTTTCTTCTAATCTCATATAAGCGGGTGTTGGTAATCCAGCTCCTTGTAACAACTCTTTACTGCGTAATTTATCCATTGCAAGTGCTGAAGCAAGAACGCCACTACCCGTGTACGGAAGCTGCAATATTTCAAGCGCACTCTGTATGACTCCATCTTCACCACCAGGCCCGTGCAAAATAATAAAGGCGCGATCAAACTGACCAACTTTTAAATCATCAAAAATTGATTCACGTTGCACATCAATTTTATAAGCATCGACTTTCTTTTCTAATAGAGCACTTAATACTGCAGCACCACTTTTTAAAGACACCTCACGTTCAGCCGACCACCCGCCCATTAACACAGCAACCTTACCGAAGTCGGCCGGTTGAACCTGTACAGATGATGAAGCTACGTTATTCATTATTCTCACCGATAATTTGTACTTCACGAATTAAGTTAATATCGTATTGTTGCTGTACTTTTTTATGTACTGTTTCAATTAACACTTCAATATCTTTTGCTGTTGCTGTTCCTGTATTAATAATGAAGTTAGCGTGTTTTTCTGAAACACATGCTCCACCAACACAAAAACCTTTTAATCCACAGGCTTCAATTAATCGTGCAGCATAATCACCCTCTGGATTTCTGAATACAGAGCCTGCATTCGGCTGCTGAGTTGGTTGTGTTGCGCCACGACGATTAAGGTGGCTTTTAATTGTTTGTAAACTTTCTTCTTTATTACCTTTGTTTAACTTAATTACCGCAGAAACAAACCACTCGGGTTGCTTTAATTTTTCTTTATTTTCCACTTGGCGATATGAAGCTAAAAATTCTTCTGCATTGCGTTTATGCAATTCACCATTACCATCTATAGTTTCAACACTTTCTACGATATCCCATGTTTCCCCACCTACGGCACCCGCATTCATTTTTAATGCACCACCCAGAGTTCCCGGAATACCTGATAAAAATTCAGCTCCCGTTAAACCGAGTTTTGCAGAAAACTTTGCAAGCTTTGGACTTGGTACACCAGCTTCAACATAAATATGCGCATCATCAATTTGTTCAATTTTATTTAAGACTCCACTGGTGCAAATAACTGTTCCTCGAACACCACCATCTTTAATCAATAAATTACTGCCTAAACCTAACCAGAAAATAGTTTCATTAGAGCCTAAAGTTTTAAGATAACTGGCTAAATCATTAAGATCAGCGGGACGATAAAAACAATCAGCAACGCCACCCACTCGCCATGATGTATGGCGTGACATAACTTCGTTCTCTAATAAAACGCCTTTAAATGTCATTGTGTTTTCTGTCATGGCTAATCCCATACCCTACTCGACAACCAGCTCATCTTTTAATTTGTTTGCTGCTGCCCCAATACTGCCGGCACCCAACGTTAATAAAATATCACCATCCTGCAACACGCCTTTTAAGGTTGTTGAAAGTTCATTGATATTTTCTACAAAAACAGGTTCAACCTGGCCACGTGCACGTATTGCTCTCGCTAAGCTTCTTCCATCGGCACCGGCAATAACCATTTCACCGGCAGAAAAAACTTCTAATAAAACTAACGTATCAACGGTTGACAACACTGCAGTAAAATCTTCAAACAAATCACGAGTACGGGTAAAACGGTGTGGTTGAAACGCAACCACTAAACGGTTATCTGGCCAACCGCTGCGTATCGCTTGTATTGTTGCTTCAACTTCCCGGGGGTGATGCCCGTAGTCATCAATATGTAAAATTTTTGCATTGCCAACCTGATATTCACCATTAATTTGGAAACGACGGCCAATACCTTCAAACTTTAATAAAGCTTGTTGAATAGCATTTGCTTCAACACCAATTTCATTTGCAACCGCGATTGCTGCCAGGGCATTTAAAACATTATGTTTGCCCGGCATATTCAACGTAATTTCTAACCAATCGTTATTATCTTTTTTCGCTACAGAGAAAAAGGTTTTATTACCGTCTTGTCTTAAATTTGTTGCATGAATATCTGCATCTTCACTAAAACCATAGGTAACCATTGGGCGGTTAATTTGTGGAATTACACTTCGTATTTCATCGTCATCAACACATAAAATAGCGAGACCATAAAAAGGCAAGTGGTGTAAAAACTCTATGAAGGTTTGACGTAAATTCTCAAAATCACCATCATATGTCTCCATATGATCGGCATCAATGTTTGTAACAACAGCCATCATAGGCTGTAGATGCATAAAAGATGCATCACTTTCATCCGCCTCAGCGACTAAGTAGTGACTTTCACCTAAGCGCGCATTCGTACCAGCACTATTCAATCGTCCGCCGATAACAAATGTCGGATCAAAGTCACCTTCTGCTAATACACTAGCTACCAGGCTTGTTGTAGTTGTTTTACCATGTGTACCGGCTACGGCAATGCCATAACGGAAACGCATTAGTTCAGCTAACATTTCAGCGCGAGGTACAACAGGGATACGTTGCTCATGTGCTGCAATCACTTCTGGGTTATCCTCATTGACTGCAGTAGATACAACTACCACATCACAGTCACTGATGTTATTTGCAGCATGACCAAAATGAATTTTTGCACCTAACAAAGTTAAACGTTGTGTCACTGCATTTTCATTTAAATCTGAACCGGAAATGTCATAACCTAAATTCAACATCACCTCAGCAATACCGCCCATGCCAACGCCACCAATTCCCACAAAATGAATGCAACGAATACGCCCCATGCTTGGTTCATCACGAAGTTGCGCTAAGTCTAAATTTTTAACCATGAGAAACTCCTAAACAGATTTCAGCAACGTCTTTTGTTGCATAAGGCTTAGAAAGTTCTCGTGCAGCTTTTGCCATTTCTACCAGCTTCGTTCTACCTGCCTGTAATAACTCTGTCAGAACCTCTTTAAGTTTTGTGGCTAATTGTTCTTGCGGTATTAAAATTGCTGCATCCACGTTAGTTAAATATTTTGCATTTGCAGTCTGATGATCATCAACCGCATAGGGATATGGAACTAAAATTGCTGCAACCCCGGCATTTGCTAATTCAGAAATAGTTAACGCACCTGCACGACAAATAACAAGATCAGCCCATTCATAGGCTTCTGCCATATCTTCAATATATTCTGTTACCTTCGCTTCGACTTTGGCATTTTTATAATGTTCTAAGGTTAACGCTAATTTGTTTTTACCTGTTTGATGCCAAACATCAGGTTGCAAGTCTTTTGCTATTTCAGATAAAGCTTGTGGTATATTTTCATTTAATGCTTGAGCGCCTAGACTGCCACCAATAATCAATATGTGAATATTATCGTTTCGTTCAGCCATGCGTATTTGTGGCTCAAGCACATCAGAAATTTCTTTACGAATTGGGTTGCCCAAAGTAACGGTATTTTGATCACTAAAACTGTTTGGAAAAGCCTGCATCACTGTTGTTGCAAGATAGCTTAATGCTTTATTCGTTAAACCTGGGATTGCATTTTGTTCATGTATATATAAAGGCTTGCGTAAAACATAGGCTGCTAAGCCACAAGGGCCACTGACAAAACCACCCATACCAAGTACCGCATCAGGTTTTACCCGCATAAATATTTTAATTGTTTGAGTAATCGCTAAAACTAACTTCATAGGAACAAAAATTAAATTCAACAGCCCCTTTCCACGTAGCCCGCTTATACTAATTAATTCTAGAGGAATATTATTTGCCGGGACGACTCGATGTTCTAAACCTTTCTCAGTCCCAAGCCATGTGATTTTCACACCTTGCTCACGCAAGTAATCCGCAACAGCAAGCGCAGGATAAACATGCCCACCTGTTCCTCCAGCAGCGATCAATATGTGTTTAATATGAGTCGTTACCATGCTCGCCCCACTGTTGCATTTTTCTTTTTACTTTGCCTTTTACGGTTACATTGTCGTGTTTCATAATCAACCCGAAGTAACATAGCTATAACAGAACACATAATAATTAAACTACTGCCACCATAGCTCATCAAAGGTAACGTTAAACCTTTAGTGGGTAACACGCCCATGTTTACACCGATATTAATAAATACCTGTAAGCCCAACCAAATACTAAGACCATATGCAAGATATGCTGCAAATGGACGTTCATTTTTTTCAGCTCGACGCCCTATCATCAGTGAGCGAATAATAATAAAAGAAAAAAGAGCAATAACAATAATCACACTAAACAAACCAAGCTCTTCAGCCATAACAGAAAAAACAAAATCAGTATGTGCTTCGGGTAAATAAAATAATTTTTGTACACTTGCACCTAAGCCAACACCAAACCATTCCCCTCGTCCAAACGCAATGAGAGCCTGAGTTAATTGAAAACCACTATTAAATGGATCCGCCCATGGGTTGAGGAATGTCGTTAACCGTTCCATACGATATGGAGAAGATATGGCTACTAAAGAAAGCACAGCCCCCATAGTGAGCATTAAAAAGATAAACTGAAAGAAACTTGCTCCACCTAACCACAACATTCCCATAGCAGTCATGGCAATAACGGCTACAGCTCCAAAATCAGGCTCAAATATTAATAAAGAAGATATGATAAAAATTAAAGCTAGTGGACGTAAGAATCCGCTCAAATTTGTACGTACTTCTTCATTATGGCGTACAAGATAACCTGCAAGATAAATAACCGTTGCTAACTTAACAAACTCAGAAACTTGTAACGATATAACCCCAAGATTTAACCAGCGCACACTACCATTAACTTCTCTACCCAATCCTGGAATCAAAACCATCAACAAAAGAATCGTACTAACAACAATAAGTACAGGACCAATTTTTTGAAAAAAGCTAAGAGGAATTTTAAAAACAATAAAAGCAGCAGCAAGCCCAACTAACGCATATGTAAATTGCCGACCAAAATAATATAGAGGTTCTGCTAGTTGACGCTCTGCAATAGCAATAGAAGATGATGCAACCATTACTAAACCTAAACCAAGTAATGCCAAAGCACTTAATAATAGAGGTAAATCTATCTGTTCAAACAAAGAAACAGCATTGCTATCAGAAAATTTATTAAAATAATTCCCAGGTAGAGAGATTACACTCATTGCAATGCCTCCTTAACCGCAACAACGAATAAATCACCACGTTGTTCATAGCCAGTAAACATATCAAAGCTGGCACAAGCTGGTGAAAGTAATACAGCATCACCTGTAACCGCTATTTCTTTTGCTTTATTTACTGCCTGCTTTAAATCAGCAACAAAACTCACTTCAGTATTATTTTCTAATTCAGCACCAAGAAGTTCTGCATCTTCACCTAATAAAATAAGATGCTTTACTTTATTTTTTACTACATCTTTTAACGGTGAAAAATCCTGACCTTTAGCCTGACCACCAGCAATTAAGATAATACTATTAGCATTAATACCCTCAATAGCAGCGATAGCAGCACCGACATTGGTGGCTTTTGAATCGTTATACCAGGCAATACCGTTTTGTTCTGCGACCCATTGGCTACGATGAGGTAAGCCAGGAAAACTTCTTAATCCTGCCAGCATATTTTCGAGAGGAAGCTTAGCTTCTTTACCTAAAGCAAGTGCAGCTAAGGCATTAACAACATTATGCTTTCCTTTTATTTTTAATTCAGAAACAGCTATTAATGACTCATTGCCATAACATAAAAATTCTTTATTATCTTTTATACAAACACCAAATTGGTTCTCTGCTGGTTTAGCTGATGTAAAGCCTAGTACATCACGACCCTGGCGAATAAGTTTTACGGTTGCCATTACTGCTGCATCATCAAGGTTAACGATGAGTGTTCCCGTTCCATAATAAACTTTAGCTTTAGCAGCAGTGTAATCATTTAAATTATGGTACCGATCCATATGATCTTCACTAATGTTTAATATAGCTGCAGCACAGGCATTTAAACTTTCGGTTGTTTCCAACTGAAAACTAGATAATTCAAGTACATATAAATCTGGACGAGGATCATGTAACAAATCTAACGCAGGCACACCAATGTTGCCGCCTACTCTTACATCTAAACCTGCGGCCAATGCCATCTCACCTAACAATGATGTCACCGTACTCTTGCCATTAGAACCGGTAATAGCAACAACAGGGGCATTTACATTGCGGGCAAACAGCTCAATATCACCGACAATTTCAGCACCACGCGCTCTTGCTTCAACAATTAGCGGTTCACGTAAAGATATTCCCGGGCTAACAATCAAACAGGTGGCTCTAGCAAAAGCTTCTGGACTAAAACCATCAACAAAAATAGCCACATCAGGATAATGTTCTTGTAGTTCATCTAATGCCGGCGGATGAGCGCGACTATCTGTGACAGCGACTTCAATACCATGATCGTATAAATAACGCGCACACGACAAGCCTGTCTTCCCTAGACCAACGATCAAAACACGTTTGTGTGACAAGCTTTCCATATTATTTATGTCGTTACCCGCAATGTATAAATTTTCTGCCAACATCTTTTTTATCGAATTTTTAACGATGCCAAACCAACTAATACAAGGATTACTGTAATAATCCAAAAACGTACAATTACACGTGGTTCAGGCCACCCTTTAAGTTCAAAGTGATGGTGTAAGGGTGCCATGCGAAAAATTCTTTTGCCTGTTAACTTAAATGACGCCACCTGCAATATGACAGAGAGTGTTTCAATAACAAAAACACCGCCCATAATAAATAGGACAAACTCTTGACGTACCATTACAGCAACAACACCTAATGCTGCACCTAAAGCGAGTGCGCCAACGTCTCCCATAAAGACCATCGCTGGGTAAGTGTTAAACCAAAGAAAGCCGAGCCCGGCACCAACAAGCGCACCACAAAAAATAACCAACTCACCTACACCAGGAACATAAGGAATAGACAAGTATTGAGAGAATCCGGAGTGTCCGGAAACATAAGCAAAAATACCAAGAGCACCTGCAACCATAACTGACGGTAATATAGCTAAACCATCAAGACCATCAGTTAAGTTAACTGCATTGCTTGATCCAACAATAACGAAGTAGCTAAGTAAAATATAAGAGACCAGACCCAGAGGAATAATTACGTCTTTAAAAAAAGGAATAATAAGTTGAGTTTCAACCGGCGATACGGATGAATTAAATAAATAAACAGCAACACCAAATCCGACTATTGATTGCCATAAATATTTATAGCGTGATGCAAGCCCTTCAGGATCTTGTTTTACAAGTTTTTTATAATCATCAACCCAGCCAATAGCACCGAACATAAACATCACCGACACAACAACCCAGATAAAGCGACTTTCTAAGTCAGCCCATAGCAAGGTGCTAATCGCGATAGCAACAATAATTAGTGCGCCTCCCATCGTCGGAGTACCCGCTTTACTGAAATGGGACTCAGGGCCATTGTCACGAATGGGTTGTCCAACGCTAAATGAACTCAATTTTCGAATCATATAAGGGCCGATAAAAAGAGAAATTAATAATGCCGTTAACACGCCAAGAATTGCACGCAAAGTTAAATAATTAAATACGTTAAAACCGCTGTGAAACTCTTGTAAGTATTGTGCTAAATGATAAAGCATCTATTTAACCTTCTGCCGTTAATGCATTCACAACGTTTTCCATATGCATACTTCTTGAACCTTTAACGAGTAAAGTAACATCGCTCGAAAGTTCATTACGTATGGCATCAATCATGTCTTCATGCTTATCATAACAATATCCATTACTACCAAATTCTTCTGCTGCTTTTTCTGCAAGCTTTCCAATGGAATAAAGTGAATCAACACCACTTGCTTTTGCGTAATGTCCTGCATCAATATGCAAGCTATCAGCATTTTTTCCTAATTCACCCATATCACCCAGCGCTAAAAAATGTTTGCCTGAAAAATCACGCAACACATTTAAAGCTGCATTTAAAGAAGTTGGATTTGCATTATAGGTATCATCAATAACAATACTGTTATTAAGACCTTGTTTTATTTGTAAACGCCCATTAACGGGTTTCAATATTTCTAAACCTTTTACAATTTGTTCTAAAGGTATTCCTGCAGCTATTGAGGCAGCGATAGCTGCTAATGCATTCATTACATTATGAGCCCCCAATAATTTAAGCTCTATGCTACAAACACCTTTTGGTGTTGATACTCTTAATAGGCTTCCTATTGCAGTTGATTCGGACGTGCAAGTGACATCAGCATTACTCATTCCAAAACTAATAACTTTGTATTTTTTTGTAACTTTTTTGAATTCATCAAAGAATCTGTCATCAGCATTAATAATTGCTGTTCCTGACTCAGATAAGCCAAGGAATATTTCAGATTTTGCTTTCGCCGTATTTTCAATACTGCCGAAGCCCTCCAAGTGAGCAGAGCCTATATTTGTTATGACCGCAATATCTGGTAGAGCTATGTTTGTTAAGTAACTAATTTCACCTAAATGATTAGCACCCATTTCAATAACAGCTGCGTCATAATCATTATTAAGCCTAAACAAAGTTAAAGGTACGCCAATATCATTGTTTAGATTTCCATGTGTTGCCATAACGGATTGATTTTGACTAATAATACTTGCAATCATTTCTTTAACTGTTGTCTTACCATTACTCCCCGTGATGGCAATAACCGTTTTCTTAAATTGTTCACGCCATGCTTTAGCTAATAAACCAAGTGCTTGATGCGTATCTTTAGTTATTACAGCATTTGTATTAATTTCATTTTGCACTAAACAAGCAACCGCACCCTTTTCAAGTGCAGTCTGAATAAAATCATGCCCATCAAAATTAGGACCTTTTAAAGCGACAAATAATTCTCCGCCTTTAATAGTACGAGTGTCCGTTGAAAGCCCTGTAACATTAATATTTTCACCGACATGTTTAGCCGACAAGATTTCGGCAATTTCATCTAACGACATAGAAAATGAATTTAATCTATCCATTATCCTACTAATGCCTCAAGTTGTTGTTTAACTTCATCAGCATCATTAAAGGGTTCTTTAGTGTCCCCAATCAGTTGGTAATTTTCATGCCCCTTACCCGCAATCAAAACCACATCACCTTGTTGTGCATGGCTTATTGCAAAATGAATAGCTAAATGACGATCCTGTTCAACCGTTAAACCTTGAAAGTCTTTAATTCCCGTTTTAATTTCTTCAATAATTTTTGCAGCATTTTCACTACGGGGATTATCATTAGTTAAAACAATATAATCTGATTTTTCGGCTGCTATTGTTCCCATTAATGGACGCTTACCTTCATCACGATCACCACCACAACCAAACACACACCATAAGTTATTTTTCGTATGTTGGCGTAAAGAAGTTAGAGCCTGATCTAATGCATCCGGCGTATGGGCAAAATCAACAACAACAAGAGGTGTGTTTTCATAACCAAAGCGTTGCATACGACCTTCTACGCTGTTGATCATTGATAAGCGTTTCAATGCCTCTTTAAAATCCAGACCTTGTAATAAGATCACCGATAAAACGGCTAATAAATTACTCGCATTAAAATCACCTATCACCGGAGCGTTTAATATTCCTTCGCCCCAGGGAGTTATTACTTTCATTGATAAACCGCTCTGGTCTAATACAACATTAGAAGCATATACATCAGGATTAAACTTTTTATTAAAGCCATAACGAATACAATGAACATTGTTTGCCAAGTTGTCTGCAATATTTCTTCCTGCTTCATCATCAACATTAATAATGGCGTTTTTCAACCCGCTTAATTTAAACAAAGTTGATTTTGCTTCGGCATAACTTTCCATATCACCATGATAATCAAGGTGATCCCGGCTCAAGTTAGTAAATATCGCGCTATCAAAATCAATACCGTTCACTCTTCCTTGCATAAGTGCATGAGAAGAAACTTCCATCACCGCAAATTCAACTTTATTTGATGCCAGCTCAGCTAACCACCGATGACAAGTAATCGCATCAGGTGTTGTGAAGCCAGTTTCGGTTAAATCAGGATAAGTGCCTGCCCCTAAGGTTCCCATCATTCCGCAAAGTGTATCCACACTCATAACCTGAGCAATAAAGTCTGCACAGGATGTTTTACCATTGGTTCCGGTAATACCACACACAGAAATTTTCTTTGAAGGATTTTTATAAAAACTATCTGCCAACTCACCGGCCAACTGGCTTAAATTTTCAATTGCAATTATAGGTACAGCTATATTTGATGATGTTTTACGCCAATTAATTTTAATTGCATCAATATCTTCGTCAGCTTCCCATAAAACAGCCGCTGCACCTTGTTCAATTGCGTTATTTATAAATTCAATACCATTAACATTTGAACCTTTAACTGCAAGAAATAAATATTGCTCTTTAATCTCCCGACTATCCAAACTTAACCCGGCAATATTAATATCATTAAATTTGTCATCTGTAATATGACTATTTAATAAGTCATTTAAGTTCATCAAGTATTTAGATTGAACCGTCATTAGCGAACTCCCTCTGCAGAAAAGTTCGCCAACTGTACTGGCTTGTTTTTTATATCATCCGGTGCAATATCCATCAAACGTAATGCACCCGACATCACCTTGGAAAACACAGGTGCGGCGACTCGTCCACCATAGTAAACGTCGCCCTTTGGTTCGTTAATGGTAACAACCATGGCAAGTCTTGGATTTGTTGATGGCGCCATACCTGCAAACACGGCAACATAACTATCTTCGGTGTAGCCACCCGTACCAACCTTCTTAATTGTCCCGGTTTTACCAGAGATACGATAACCAGAAACTGCAGCACGAGAACCTGTACCATTCTTACTTACAACACCTTCCAACATTTTACGTATTTGTTTTGCATGTGATGCAGATAAAACTCTTTCTTCATGTTCGCTGTTATCTACTCGAGTAAAACTTACTGCGGGCATAACACCATCATTTGCAATTGCTGCATATGAACGGGCAAGCTGTAATGGTGTCACAGATAACCCATATCCATAAGAAAGTGTTGCTCGCTCAACTTGCTGCTTTTCATTTGGTAAGTTAATAATTCCATCAACTTCACCAGGGAAGCCACTTCCTGTTGAAAATCCAAAACCGATACGTGAATGCACATCTGTTAAGTTTTTAGCTGAAATACCTAACGCAAGTTTGCTTGCTCCAATGTTGCTGGACTTAGATAGAACAGTGGCTAAATCAATTCGACCATAATTTTTAACATCTTGTACAACGTACTTTCCAATACGAAAATATCCTGGGCTGGTATTAATTGTGCTGTTCGCTCTAAATTTCCCACTCTCTAATGCTGCTGCAACCGTGAAAGGTTTAATGGTTGAACCCGGTTCAAATACATCAGTAACTGCCCGGTTACGTAAATGTGAACTTTTTAGGTTTCTACGATTGTTTGGGTTATAAGATGGCTGGTTGGCCATCGCTAATACTTCACCTGTTTTAGTATCTAAAATAACCGCTGAAGCCGATGTTGCCTTATACTGAATAACAGCATGCTTTAATTCTCGATATGTTAAATATTGCAAGCGACGATCAATGCTTAATGCTAAGTCTTTTCCTGGTTCTGCTGCTTTAGTTGATTCAACATGTTTAATAGTTCGACCAAGGCGATCTTTTATCACCATTTTTTTGCCTGACTCACCACGTAACCAGTCATTATAAGCAAGCTCTAAGCCTTCTTGCCCCACATCATCAATATTGGTAAAACCCAAAATATGAGCAGCAACTTCACCAGCCGGATAATAGCGGCGATACTCACGTTGTAAATAAACCCCATCAATATTTAAAGCAGAAATTTTTTCAGCAAGCTCAGGGTTAATGTGACGTTTTAAATAAACAAACTCACGATTTTTACGCTGTAAAACTAAACGTTCAACTTTGTCTGTCTTCAAAGAAAGTAACTGGGTTAATTCAGACCATGAATCCCTTGCGCTTAAAAACTCAGAAGGATTTATCCAAACAGAATCTACTGGTGTACTTACAGCAAGAGGATCACCATGACGATCAGTGATTACACCACGATGTGCAGCAACCGGCATGGTACGCATATAACGTGCATTACCTTGTGATTGTAAAAAATCTTTATTTAAAATATGCAAATCTACGGCACGCCAAACCATGACTAGAGCCACAACAGAAACAACCCCCACTACAACAAGAAGGCGGAAATGACTAACCGGTCTGTGAGCTTTTTCGTTCATTATTATTTAGTTGCTCTCACAATAAAAATTTGTTTATATTCAGGCGTAACCATACCTAAATGTTTTTTAGCTCTTTCTTCGATTCGACTATGTGTTGCTAAAGTACTCTGCTCTAACTGCAAGCGTCCCCACTGAACATTCATTTCATCACGAGACTTTTTTAATAAATCTAGTTCTACAAATAATTTTCGTGATTCATGCTTGGCATAAACTACCCCCAAGGATGAAGAAAAAACAGCTAGTGCTAAGATCATCACCAATTTCATGACAAGCGCTCCGCTACTCGCATAACCGCACTACGGGCACGTGGATTTTCAGCAAGTTCTTTTCGTCCTGACTTAATCGCTTTACCAATCATTTTCATATTTTGATTTAGCTGCGCATGCTGCACGGGTAAATCCAGAGGGAAATCATCCCCTTTACATTGTTCACGGATAAAACGTTTTACAATTCTGTCTTCTAAAGAATGAAAACTAATCACAACCAGTCGACCACCCGGAGCAAGAAGATCAACGGCCTGTGATAAACATGTTTTTAAATCTTCTAATTCTTGATTAATAAAAATTCGAATGGCTTGAAACGTTCTCGTCGATGGATCTTTATTTCGATCTTTAGACGGGCTCGCGGTAGCAACAATCGATGCTAAACGTTTTGTTGTATTAATTGGTTGCTCTTCTCTTGCTTCAACAATGGCTTTAGCAATACGACGTGCAAATTTTTCTTCACCGTAATCAAACAACACCATCATAATCTCGCGTTCTTCTGCACTGGCCAACCACTGTGCTGCTGACTGACCACTATCAGGATCCATACGCATATCAAGCGGACCATCAAAACGGAAACTAAAGCCACGTTCAGCATCATCAAGTTGTGGTGAAGACACCCCAAGATCCAGGAAAATACCGTCAACCTTTCCTTTCCAACCAAGATCATTCACGGTTTGTTCTAGCTGAGTAAACGAACCCTGTTTAACGCGAAGACGATCATCATTTGCCGCAATAGCATTCGCAGTTGCAATCGCCTGGGGATCTTTATCAAATGCGAGCAACTTACCTTTTTCGCCTAATTGTTTGATAATTTCCTGGCTATGCCCACCGCGACCGAAGGTACCATCAACGTAACAACCATCAGGCTTGATATTTAATGCGGTGAGTGTTTCCTCCAAAAGAACTGGCTTGTGAATAAGCGAACTTGATGTACTGTTCGTCACAATGATAAAGACTCCAGTTCAGCCGTAAGTGCTTCGTCAGCATTATTGTCAGCAACCCAACTATCACGCTCACTAGCCCAAATTACTTCGTCCCAAATTTCAAACTTATTGCCCTGGCCGGTTAATGCGATTCTTTTATTCAGGTTCGCAAATTCTCTAAGTGGTGGGGGGAGGAGAATCCGGCCATTGTTATCCATTTCAACTTCAGTAGCGTGACCAATGAGTAGGCGTTGCAGGCGACGGGCTTGATTATTAAGGTTTCCAAGACGAACAAGTTTACGCTCAATCTCTTCCCATTCAGGCAAAGGATAAAGTAGAAGGCAGGCATCACTTCTGTCGACAGTGACCACTAACTGACCGGCACACTGAGATTGCAAACTATCCCGATATTTACTCGGCACAGCCATGCGACCCTTCGCATCCAGGTTTAATGTATTAACGCCTCGGAACAAGTTCCGCCCCTCCAAATTTGAAAACCGACCTAAAGCTTATTAGTTGCTTTATGATCCACTTTCACCCACATTGATCCACTTCTTGACACTATAGTCACAAAATTACCACTCTGCAAGCAAACTAATACACATTTTTCTTATAAGACAAGGACTTAGCGCATTTATTGGAGGTAGATCAGGTCTAAAATGAAGGAAACCTAAAAAAA
>Ga0316207_10002961_pt1 | contig 16490 bp, 11 predicted proteins | sample 6weekpyrite_MG_FD_204943 | JGI IMG/M metagenome (GOLD analysis project Ga0316207, IMG submission 204943) | Microbial mat bacterial communities from mineral coupon in-situ incubated in ocean water Damariscotta River, Maine, United States -... | ecosystem: Environmental > Aquatic > Marine >...
CAAAGACGTCCGAACAATACTTTTTAACTTCGTCAAGATATTGCTCATCTTCAGAGCTATCTATGAAGGTTCCAAGATATATATTGAATTCCTTAGATAAGCCTTTGAGCCAATTAAATGAACGAATCTTATCGCCTTTATTAGGAGGAAAAGGAATTCGGTGAACCAAGTAGAGGAGATTTTCTTTCATATTTTTCCGTACACAGTTATGGAAAACTGCTAAATCACCCCAAATTTCTTACAATATGTGGCCCAATGATTTTTGTCATTGCAAATGGCATTTTCTGCCATGCTTTAATAAACAAACTATATTTCGGATTATTTGGGTTTACATCTGGTAATGTGGTGGCATTCAACAAAAAATATTCATAATTTAAATATTCCGGCTCAAATCCCCAGTTTTTCTTGAATTTAAATGCACCTGTATCAGTTTTGCTACGACCAAAATCAAACCATTTATAACCTTTTTCACTGCATCGACGCATAAGCTCCCAATACATAAAATGATGAGCGTTGTAGGCGCGTGAATCTGTACTAGTACCTGCATAATAGGGCAGGACTTCGTCTCGAAAATAAAAACTCATTAAACTTGCTATCATGCGGTCATCTTTATAAATCGATAAAACATCGCAGTCTTCTTTAAATACTTCTTTTAAGACATGAAATAACTGACGTGGAAATGCAGGCGTACCATGTGTATGTAGCGTTAAGGCATAAGATTCATAAAATCTATCAATATTTTCATCGTATTCACTAGTAAGTCCAGCCTTGATGCCCTTCCTTACAACAGCTCGTTGCTTTCCTGGAATGTTTTTCATATTTTGTTCTACATCAGGATCAATTTCTTTTCTAAATCTTGCATATAAGTCATTCTTAACCGGCCAATCAGCAAATTGACGCTTAATATTTCGAAGCTCTAGATAATCAACCTCTAGCTCTTTTGCCAAGGCCGTTGCTTTTTCAGCTAGTACAGAAAATGCTTCTTCATTTTTTGCTAATATTCCACCATATACATAAAAAGGTAAAGAAACTAAAGAATTACCAAAAATACGACTTTTTACTTGCCCTAACGGCAGCACCCCAACGATTTCACCGTCATCTTCAGCAAAGAAAAAATACATAGGCTGAGAAAACACACGTTCAATAATTTCTTTCCACTCTGCCCGATGAAAAAAAGTTGCGTCTGGTTGTTGTAATACGAATTCATTCCACTGAGGAATATCTCTATTTGATAGTTTTTTTATTTGCATAACTTCACCTATGACTTAGCACCATCTCCTAAAAATATTTTGTCCATTCGATCCCACGAAAAATCGTTTAACAGTTGTTCAAGACGATCATAAAATTTTTCAAGATTTAGGTAATGCCTAAACTTTGTTTTTGCATCAATTCCTGGCGTCTTTGGTTGATCGGGATCAATCTCCCAGGGATGGAAATAAAACATACCAGGTTGCTCGTCAGTTGTATTAACCCGATTTAATGCCCATCGAGAAAATGCATAAGGGTACAAGCGAAAAAAACCTCCTCCACCTACTGGAAAATTTTTGTTAAACAGTTTCAATGTCGTTATCGGAATTTCTAAAATACCTTCATCACCCCGGGGATAGTATTTAAATCTTGGAGCATCTGGAATTCCATATAAATCATGTTTTACCGGATAAATACTAGAGCTGTATTTATGTCCTGTTTCATGCAATATATCCAGAGCCCATAAATTACTATTCATAATGGAATAGCTAGGAGCGCGATAACCCTTAATCTCAACACTAGAAATATCTTCAAGAATCTGTTTGCTTTTTATTACATCAGAACGAAACATATCTGGTGATTGATTGATAACTCGCACATGATCATATCCATGACTTGCTAGCTCATGACCTTCACTTACTATTCTTTTTACCAATGCAGGATAACGCTCCGCAACCCAAGCCAAAGTAAAAAATGTTGCTTTAACCTTGTACTGATCGTATAGATCAAGCAATCTATGTGTGTTTCTTTCAACTCGGCAATCCTGCTTACCCCAATCTGATTTTTTTATGTACGGTTCAAAAGCAGAAACCTGAAAGTAGTCCTCCACATCCACCGTCATTGCATTTTTTATTCTGTTGTCATCCATAAAAATATTCAGCCTTAAGTGACAAATCGAAAGTCCTAACAATTTTTTATTTACCAATTTTCTTATAGCGACAAACTAAACATGGCAACAAGCTTATTACTGGTATATTCAACACTGCTACTATTTACGCTTCTTTTTTGTAAAATGTAAATTAACCTTGCACTTAAGTTTTTTCCAATATCCTTAGCGATACCAGTTTTTATCATCAAAATGTTATCCGCCTTAACTTGCTCACTAAATTGGTATCGCTGTAGAGCACTACTAGCGAATCCTGATAACCTTTTCGAAAAATTTAACTCAAAGATGGCCTTTAACCCATATCGCTCATCGGTTTGTCTTGTCGTCTGGTATTCACCTTTTTCATAGAAAATACTACCTGTCACTTCTAACCTCTTTCGATTTATCTTTCCACTTACATCTAATCGCTTGCGAAGTATTACATCGTTGGTAACCAATCTATTCAACTCAGCAATTCCATCAACCTCATCCCTATTTTCGTTTTTTTCTTCAGTTTCAAAGTCTGTGGCATATCTTGATTGCTGTGGAGTGATTATTGTTTCAGCATACGTTGATGACCAGATTGTTTTCTTTGTGTAATGTTTGAAACTCGAATAGATCCGTCGCCCAAAAATTGCTTGTTCACGTCCGAATTCAAATAATGTTCTAGCTGTCGGATTTATCACTATTTTTGCCCGCCAAATTCTTTGTTCAATCTCAAGTTTGTCCTGACTTAGGACATGGCTGTTTAAAACAACTCCTCCACCTCCTTCAAGGTACACTTTACGCGACGGTGTCCAAACAACTCCTACTTCGTTTTTCACAAAATATCGGCCATTGTCTGACCCTACAGTGATGTAATTACGTTTCTGAACATGCCCTGTTAGAAACAATTTCCATTTTCTTAATACAGAATAGTCCAAGCGACCACTAACCTGAGTTTGATTTGCATTTTTTTGTTGACCACTTTGGATCAACGCATTACCTTTCCAGGCAAACTTCTTGAACCATCTTCCTGAAGACAATGAATAATGGAGAGAATTTTCAAATGAAGGATCAATTTTTTTGGTAGAATAAGCTACTCGAGAATGCTTATATGATAAAGAACTATCAACATAACGACCAAAACGATTTTTCAATGTGGGATTCAACATTACGGTACGAGTTTCTGTTCGATTGTTAGTTATCGCATGTTCGTCAAAAGCAGTAATTTTGGTTGGGTCTATCACCTGCTCAGATACAGTAGCTGCAGTGTCGACATTTACATGTCTTTTCACCAATTCCATACTGGCACTTAATCTACCTTGATTAAAATATCGGTCCGAATAAGCAGAATCCCAATAATTAATATACCCTAACGAATACTGCCCACTAAGTTGAATTCGCCGCCCTTTTGCTAAAACAGAAAATCCAGGATTTATCTGCGAAATAAACTCACTAGATTCATTCTCAGCGCTCAAGGTAACATTATCAGTATAAGTTTCTGTTGCAGAAATCGACGGTTCAATTGTCCAGGTCGCAGCATATACCGAATTTACCATCAGTAAACTAAAGCATAAGTAGCACATACAGGAAGCAAACTGTGCATTCGACTTAAAGTGCACAACCGAAGCACCTCATTTTAGCCCTGCTGATCATAACCATAGCCATAGCCGTAATTAGAGCCACCACTTTTTATACGACTTTTATTTAATACTAAACCCGATATATTTGAGTTCCCTATAATCGAAATTGATTCTTTTAGCATAGCTTGCGAAGTTTTCCCGGCTTCAACAACCATCACAACTTGACCCATTTGTGATGCAAGCACATGCGCCTCACTAGTCACTAAAATTGGAGGGGAATCGAAGATTACCACTCGATCATAGTAACGCGTTGAAAGCTCATCCAATAAAACGTTCATACCTTCGCTGGCTAAAAGCTCTGTCGAGTAATGATGTTGACGTCCAGCGGGCAATATTGAAAGTTTGGGAAGATCAGTTTTAATCAACACATTGGATAATGGCATTTTTGTATCAAGTAAAAAGTCAACCAAGCCTTTTTCCGCACGAAAATCTAAATACTTTCCTAAAGAAGGTTTGGCCACGTCGGCATCAACCAACAATGCTGTACGATCAAGTTCCATAGCAATACTAATAGCTAAATTAATTGCACTAAAACTTTTACCTTCACCAGGTACTGAACTGGTGATCATGACTAGATTATTATGATTACCGTGTTTTGCTTCGGATGCAAACGCCTTTCGTAAGATAGGCCGTTTTATCGCCCGCAACTCTTCTGCAATTTCACTTCGCCCGTTCTTAGGTGTTAACATGCCCTTTTCATTCATCATATCCCAAGGTAGTTGCAATATAGTTGAAGAATCAATCTCCTTACGCAATACCGGGTCGAAGGTATTATTACTGTTAGAGGAAGTACCTGATTCATTTCCTAGATTTGTCACTGCCTTTTCTATGGTTCTCATGTGAAGCCCTTAAATTCTTCGCTTAATACTAGCTAATAGATCAATTTCAAATATTTCAATTGCTAACATGCCAGCAAACACCGCGACTAAACAGATTCCCACAATGCCGAATGAAATAACATCTAGCCGACGACGTCGCTTTTCTTGCGGGGTCCAAACACGAGAAATGTAGCCCAATATTGGAACTTTAATCACTTCTTGCAATTGTCTCGGCGTATCAAACATTGGCTTTATTTGAGACAAAAAGAAAGCAAACCCTAATCCCGCGATTAAGCTAGCAATTAATACAACGCTTGAAAACAAAGGGCGATTTGGGCCAATCGGTTGAGTGGGAACTAGCGGAGGATCAATAACACGAAACTTCACATCATCTGTACTAGACTCTGCCTGCTCAGCTAAATTTGCTGACTCTCTTCGCGATAGCAATTGATCATAATTCTTTTTATTTATATTGTAGTCACGATTAAGATTTTTTAAATCGGCTTCAATTTGAGGAATGATATCCACCAAATTTTCTAATCGTTTTACATTTCGAGTGTGATCTTCTATTCTTGGTTTAATGGACGCAATAATTGCCTCAGATTCACCAAGTTTTATTTTTAGTTGTTGATAAACGGGGTTTTGATTTAAGCCATCACTTTGCTGATCGTCTCTACTCAATTCGCTGATGTCTTTTTCACGCTTCGATTTTAATCGTTTTAATGTATCTTGAGTAGAAGTAACATCAGGATGTTTTTTCGTAAATCTCAATAGTAATTCATCCAAGCGGCTTTCCAAAGACTCAATTCGTCCGTTTAGTGGATGTTCAATATTAAATTTCGCTCCAATTGCGCCATTTAAAGCAGGCTTTTCTTGTTCCAATTGACGCTTATACTCCTCACGTAGTTTATTAGTCTGTAACAATTCCAGTTTAGCTTGCTCTAATTGTTTCTTGGCAGCAGCTAACTGTGAAAAATAACTACGCCCATCTTCAGGCATTACACCAGCGTTTTTTCGTTTAAACTCCTTTAATCGATTCTCTGCATCAATTAGTCGTTGTTCATACTCTTTAACCTGTTCTTCAATAAACTTTCTTGCGCTATTGGATTCTTTTCGAGTATCTCCTAACGTTGATTCTATAAACAGCGTCAACAAAGCCTGAACCGTATTTTTTGCTAACTTTGGGTCATTATCAATATAGGAAATATTATAAATATTGCTTGCGTTCCTTCCTACACCACCTCCTTTAAATTTTATAGTTTGGCCCAAGCGAGTTATCAATTCATCCATTTGTTCAGGAGTTTCAATACTGAGATCCATATCTGTCATTCGTGCAATTTTTTCTAAATTTGGACGGCTCATTAAAGTGCGTGTCATCATCTGAATTCCGTCTTCAGCGCTGGATTGAACTGCTAATCCACGCAGCAAAGGACGTAAGGCTGAACTGGTATCTACTAACACCCTTGCTTCTGATTGATATTGATCGGGCATTTGATTTACGAATAACCAAGCAACGACACACATTGGCCATGCGACTAAATGAATGTACCAACGGAATCGCCATACACCACGAATATATCCTCCAATTTGTTCAACGATTTCTTGCATATTCTTTTTTACTATTACGTGTTTATAAATCTATTTTAATAATTTGAATGGACTTATCGTTAACTACCGATGTTCATCATAAGCTTTTACATTAAAACCATGACTCTGGAATAATCAGTATGTCGCCTGGCAATAAATTTAAGTTCGCTGAAATATCACCATCTTTAATCAAATCTTCTAACCGTACTTCTATTTGTTGTTGAATACCACTTTTCATCCTAACGATGACAGATTGATTGCCTGAGGCATAATCAGTTAATCCCCCAACTGCAATCATTACATCTAATAACGTCATATTCGCTCTATATGGCAAGGCTTGAGGTTTACCAGCTTCTCCAATAACTCGTATTTGCTGGTCATAAGGACCAACAAACCCTGTCACGATAACAGTGACAATTGGGTCTTTGACATAAATTGCGAGTATCTTTTCGATTTCACGCGCTAGCATAGTAGGTGTCTTACCGTCGACTAAGAGATCTTCAACCAAAGGCAGTGATATTCGCCCATCAGGTCTCACCGGCACAGCTAAAGACAAGTCAGGATTTCGCCAAACAAATACATTTAGCGTATCACCAGGACCGATATGGTAGAAAGGAGTACTATTAATTGTTTTAGATTCATCTGTATTTCTTCTCTTGTCCTTGATCGAACTATCACTACCAATACCCTCAGCATTAAGCGAAAACGGAAGCAATAATAGAATGCATCCCATTAGCAAAAAGAATCGTAAATTAATCATTTTCCCATTTTCCACACAAACGAAATAATCCTTTACTAATTCGTAGCAATTATTAGCACCACGATTGGCCTATTTTCACGTCTGTTTCGTCATATTAGGGGGAAAACTTTAAACCTATGAGTAAAGCGATTAATATGGCATTGACTAGAAGTCAAAAAGTTACATCAATAATTAAAATAGATCTAAGGCGTCGGGTGTTGCTATTCGCTAGGCGATATAAATTAAATCACATTGAAATGCCAAAATTCGTCACAATAATTCGCTGTCGATTTATTTTACAAACCGCCTAATTAATACTCAATATTTCAAAAAAACGCACTAACTTTAACTTAAGAAACCTCTAATATACCTTGATATAACAATCACTTAAAAAATAGTTGTTCAATTTGGCACCACCCCTGCAATACACTCTGTAGTAGTAATTAATTCGTGTTTCAAATGGAGAAATATTATGAAAAAGACACAACTTTTAGGACTTGTTGCAGCTGCAGTTTTGTCTACCCCAACTTTTGCAATCACTTACGGTAGCAGTGGTGGATCAACTCTACAGGGCGTGCTTGACGGCATCACTCAGACGACTCCAAGCAATCCTACTGGTATGAGTAGCATAGATGTAACCTCAGATTTTCTTAATGATAGTTCTGATACCTATTGGGCAATCAATGGTTCAGGTGGTGCGGTAAACACAATCATTGTTGAATTGGCTGGATTTAAAGATCAAACTACATTTGGTATTTATGACCCAGGAACGGATCAGCATGTCGAAATCTTTGACGGTGCAGCCTCTGCTGGAGACTTAAACAAAACACTTTCAATATTATTGGATGGATCAGTCTTAATTGGTGGTGTTGACACTGGAAAAGACTTTGATGCAAATAGATTTAACTTTTACCTCGACTCTTCTGCTGGAAATATAGAAGGATACCAAGGTGGATTATTTTACAGTGATACAACACTTAATTCTGATGGCGTAGACCACATGGCAGCTTTTCAAGGCCAAGGTGATACAGTCCAGATTGATCCATATGCACCAGGAATTTGGGGTGCAAATGAATACATTCTAGCTTGGGAAGATTTGTACGGCGGTGGCGACGCTGACTATAGCGACTTTGTTGTTATGGTTGAATCCATTTCACCTGTACCAGCACCTGCAACTTTAGCCTTAATGGGTATTGGCTTGCTTGGCCTAGTAGGTACTTCACGTCGCCGTAAAACAAAAGCATAAATTGTAATATAAACTTTAAAGCCACCTCAAATATTGGGGTGGCTTTTTTTGTGCTTGATTCAAACATCTATAACCAATAACATTTTATTTAAAAATGATAAAAAGTTTTTACTCTTTTTAAACTCCAATAAATTAGTTATATCAATGTGTCTTATCTATCAATTTTTTCTAATAACTTTCCAGCTAATTGTTCAGAATTAAATCCACCCTCTTTTAAAATTCTAACCAATATTTTTCGTGCCTGTTCATTCTGGTTTGTTTTTACTAAAGCTTCAGCCAAATGATACTTAATTTCATTTAAGAAAGGGGCCTTTTCTGATGCTTTCTGAAGTAAGCCTAAACTATTTTCAAACTCGCCATTTCTATATAAAATCCACCCCAGTGTATCGATCACCACTGCCTCATCAGGTGCTAACCTATAAGCTTTTTCAGCCATAGTTTTGGCTTCTGATCTTTCACCCGCATCGTACAATAAATTAGCAAGATCATTGAGTGCTACGGTATTTTTATCATTTTCATGCAATACTTTTCTATACTCCGTAATTGACTGCTCAAATTCCCCCTTTTGACTCAAATAATCACTATAAAATATTCTCACTTTATGATCTCTTGGATTTTGAGTTAACCAATTAATCAATTTTGATCTGGCTTTTTCAGATTCACCTGCTTCTTCCAACGCATTTACATATTTTAAAAATAATGAATTATTCTTCACTTTATTAAGTGCTTGTTGATATGCAACTGAGGCTGCTTGATAATCAGATTGCATCATTAAAATATCGCCAGTTAATGAGCTTGCAGCAGGAGAGTTGGGGTTTGAACGTTGAATTCGTTTAATAACTTTATAAGCATTGTCGTAATTACCCGCTTTTGCCTCAAGTGAAACTAGCAACGACGAAGCAGGCAAGAAACTTGGCTGAAGCGAGGATGCTTTTAGTATCGCCGGCAGTGCTTGAGTATTGTGATTAAACGTCATTAATGCTAATCCATAGCGGTAATACCAAAAATGATTATCGGGTTCTAGATCAGTAAGTTTTTTGTAAACACCCATTGATTTTTTATTTCTAGTGTTTAGTAATATCGCCCCACGGAACGCTAATGTTCTGATACTTACATTTGGTAACTGAGAAAGTTCGTTTTCAATTTCTAGCGCTTTTTGAATCATTCCTATGCGCATATAAAACGTACCCAGGGCCACTCTAGGTTTTTCGGCGTTCTTATCAGCCTTGCTTGCTTGCTTCAACAATGCTATCGCATCTTTTTGGTTCCCCTGTTTTTCACGGACACTAGCCAGTCCAACTAAAGCATCAATATCTTTATCGTTGACATCAAGAACCGAATTAAATGCTTTTGACGCTTCCTCATAATTTCTTGTATCTATGTTAATTGACGCTATATTTTTCCATGCTACAAGGAATTTTGGATTTTTATCCAACGCCAAATAAAATTGCTTTTTTGCTTTATCGGCGTCATTCTGATACAAATGAACAGTACCTAATAAATTATATGCACGGGCATCATTAGGGTAATCTTTAATAAGCTCGCTCGCTTTCAATTCGGCCATATTAAAATCTTCTTCTTGTAAATGCGTTAAAACCACAAGAGATTTTTGTTTATACGAAGGCTTTTTACCAATGTTCTTATTTAGTTCCTTTAACGCTTTTTTTATGTCGCCTTGCGTTAAATATACGGAAGCCAGTTGAATTCTGGATTGCCTATCACCACTATTTGCAGCCTTTTTTAAAAAATGGGTAGCTTTGATTGTATCCCCAGATTGTAAAATTGCCTGACCCATCAATGCGATTAATTCCGCATCTTCTGTTGAACTATCTACTATCAAATTTAATGATTTAACTGCCTCTTTTGGCTGGTTCATTCTTATTTGAGTGGTAGCAAGCAGCTTACTTGCTGGAATGTGACTAGGATTTATTGATAAATAACGATTTAGTTGTTCAGATGTTTGTTCGTAATTCCCCATAGCAAAATTCGAAGTTGCCAATAATAATAACGCTGGAGAAAACCTTTCATTTAGTTTGACAACTTCCAATAATCGTTCTTGAGCGAGAGTATAATCTCCAGACCGAAATGCAATTATCCCTTTAATATATTTTAAAAGTAGACTATTTTTATTCAGCGCTTCCAGTTTAACAACATTTTCCTGGGCACCTTCAATCTTGTTTTGTGCAATTTGTGACTTAACAAGGCCAACTAAACCACTAGATAAATTTTTAGAAATTTTCCGAATTGTTTCACGAGATACCACGTTAGAATAAATATCTTCTGCTTTCTTAAACTTTAATGTAGACATAGCTATTTCAGCTTCAACTAACATTAACTCTATGGATTTCTGGCCCAATGACTTCCCTTGTTCCAAATATTCTAATGCTTTTTTTAAGTCTCCCTCAATATAAGCAATTTTTGCCAACCCAATATAATTGCCTAAATGTTTTATGTTTAATCCCAATAAATTTTCGTAGATTTTTTTTGCTTCTTGAATATCCCCCTGTTCTAAGAACACATTAGCCTTTAAAGTTTTTATTGAGTCTGATTTGGCATTTGAATTCGCTATATAACTATTAACAACTTCTAAAGCTTCTTCATATTTTCTTTGCATCAATAAGGAATTGATCATATCAGTACTAATTTTCTCACCATCCACACCCAAATCGATCGCTTTTTGAATTTCTTTTTCCGCTTCCCGTCCTCCACCAATTTCAAGATAAATTTGACCAAGCATCCATCTCGCTTCTGCGTTTCTTTCATTCTGCTTTAATGCATTTTTTAAATGAATAATTGCCGTTTTAAGCTCATTATTAGCCAATGAAGTTTGTGCACTAGCTAAATAATCTACATCAGTGTGATCACTATCTCCACACGCAACCAACATAATAGCGCTCGCCAATATCAAAACTAGTGTACAGAGCTTGGTCATAAAATATCTTCTAATTAAAATCATATTAGCCATTACCTTTAAATCAGTCATTTCTTTAAAATTATTATTTTTATACTAAATGACTATCCTTCAATATCTACAAAAACTATATTTCAATATTCAATTTTTTTATCAAGTCATACAGCGTCGGCCTACTTACTCCTAAGGTTTCAGCTGCTTGCGCAATATTTCCATTCACATGATTTAACGCTCTCAAAACTGCTTTACGTTCTGCTTCTTCACGCACTTCTCTTAAATTAAACGGCATATCATCTGTTTTAGTGTTTTCAAGTTCTAAATCTTCTGAAGCTACTTGATTACCATCAAGTAAAATGAGCGCACGCTTCACTTTGTTTTCAAGTTCCCGTACATTTCCCGGCCAAGAATAATTTTCAATTGCAAGTAGCGCTTCTTTACTTAATGTTGGTGTTTTTTTATTTTGCTCTTTAGCAAACCTATCAAGAAAAACTCGTGCAAGAAGAACTGCATCACCTTCTCGCTCTCTTAAAGATGGTATTTGAACAGTAATTTCACTTAAGCGATAATATAAATCTTCACGAAAGCTGCCATCCTTAATCATATCTGGTAAACCACGATGTGTGGCGCAAACTACACGTACGTCTACGGGGATTTCCTTACGACCACCTACCCGCTCAATCACACGCTCTTGCAAAAAACGTAGCAATTTAGCTTGCAAGGGCATTGGTAAATCACCAATTTCATCTAAAAATAGGGTACCGTCATTTGCGATTTCGATTTTCCCCAGGGTTTGTTTATTTGCGCCGGTAAACGCCCCTTTTTCATAACCAAACAATTCACTCTCTAATAAGTTATCTGGAATTGCGGCACAATTAATGGCAACGAAATGTTTTTTGGCACGCGGACTAAGCTCGTGAATGGCTTTAGCCAGTACCTCTTTACCTGTTCCACTTTCACCCAATAACAATGTCGTTACATTAGCTGGGGCAATTTTTTCAATAGTTCGGCAGATTTTTAACATTTGAGGACTATTAGCTATTAAACCCGAAAGAGGCGAATCACTATCATTGCTACTCAAACGCTGATTTTCATCTTCCAATTCCCTTACACGAAAAGCTCTATTGACGATTAATCCCAGAATGTCGGCATCAATAGGCTTTAAATAAAAATCGTAGGCACCAATACCAATCGCTTTTACCGCTGATTCTCGATCATCATTCCCGGTAACTACAACAACTTTAGTACTAGGCGCTAGTTCCAATATTTGTTGTAATGTTGCGAGACCTTCACTGGTACCTCCAGGATCTGGCGGTAATCCCATATCTAGGGTAATCACCTTTGGTTCATAACGCCTTAGCAACGTTAGTGCTTCTTCTCGATCTCCGGCAACAGCAACCTCAAAGTCATCAAAGCTCCATTTCAATTGACTTTGTATGCCTGGGTCATCTTCCACCACTAAAAGAGTATTATTTTTAGCCACTTACTCCACCTTGAGTTTGATCCTAATCATCAATATGTATCAACGGCAGTTCAATGGAAAATATTGAGCCTTTATCCACTTCGCTCTTAACGTTCAAACTACCACCTAATTCTTCAATAAAAGCCCTGGACTCATGAGCTCCAATGCCCATTCCAGTTAAACCCTTCGTCGTGTCAAATGGCTTGAATAACCTTTCAACTATAAAATTTTGATCCATTCCACAACCAGTATCACTTACCGTAATTAACGCATTATCATTTATTTGTTGTAATGCAATGTGTATTTCACCATCATCAGTTGTTGCATCTTGCGCATTCTGTACAATATGCCCAATAACAGATATTAAACGTGTTTCATCAGCCCTTATGAAAACATTCTTTTTTGTGCAACTGAAAATGGGCTTTGGTAAATCATGAGACTTTTCGTCGACGACTGAGTTAAGCACGTCATACAAATTAACCGGATCAGATATTGTTTTATCAACCGCTCCTGCGCGAAGCTGTGCTAACAGTCGATTCATTCGATCAACAGCATTATCTACCGTAGATATAGCATCATCCATAAAAGCAGGATTATGTTTATGCTTTTCAGCATTTTTCACAACCAATGCTAATTGCGATACTAAGTTTTTTAAGTCATGCACTACATAAGCAGAAAACCGGTTGAATGCTTCAAATTGTCGAGCTTGCACTAAAGCGAGTGCAGAGCGTTGTTGTGCCAAGTGTATAGCGACTTGTCTTCCAGCAGTTTTAAGTAAGTCAATATCTTCCCAATTAAATTGCTTTTCTGTTCTTGGGCGCAAGACAACAATAAATCCATACAATTTAGCTTGAAGCATTAACGGCACAACTAACCAAGCATTTTTTTCTTCTTGCAACCAATCTGGAACTAATAAATCCTGATATAGTTCAGGCTCTGATTGATATTCCTGTAAATTAACAACCCACTGCCAACTTTCTAAATAATTTGCCAGTGATCCGCCAGTATCTTCTACAACTGTACTAATATCATCCATCCCAATTTGAGCAATTGCAGAATATTGACGCTGATTTTTTCTTACCCAGAGACTACCTCCTGAGCTATCCATCATTTCAATAATCGCATGAAGCGCCCGTTCTTCAATTTTTTTTGTTTTGTTATCAGTTGATAGTTCACGAATCAAACCCAACCATTGCTCTCGATAATCATATTTAAAATCGAGAAAATGCTTATCAATAAAAACATGGATTCTTGCTCTGGCATGTCCGGAAAAAATTAAAATTAGTAAAAATAACAACCCAGCAAATAGAAAAGAAACTGCGGCTATTTTTCCCCAATCCCCACCAAATTGCTGCAAATAAAACCCACCTGCCGACATAATCAACAAATAGATAGCGGTTAATATAACTACCGATGTATAAAATACAACGCCACGAGAAACACTAATATTCGATTGAACAACTGGATTTCTCCCCAAAGCAATAAAAATCAAAATTAAAGCAATTCCATAAACCCATGGCCTTGCAAGCCATAGTGCGTAGTCCATTTGCTTAAATAATAGAGCATCACTATAAAGATAAAAATCAAATGCGTAGAAAGTACCAACACCTAAACAAAAAAACTTCATCGCCCAACGGTGTTCCTCACCAGTATTGCGAAATACTTGTTCTATCAATGATAACCCTACAACCGCGACGAGTATTTGGCCTAATATTCGCAGTTCATAACCTAAGCCAGAGATTGCAATATTTGCGATTTTTAAAATAACAATCAAAAGAATAAGAAACACGGGGATTGCATATGCCAGCTTCCTGGCCAATTGGAACAAATTTGATTTTTGAATATCAGGATTTAATAAGACAATGAGCTGGATAAGGAAAATGGCCCAAATGAGATCTCGACAAAACTCGGTCAATATAACCGCTAAGGTAATGAAATGCTCATCTTGTGCAGCATACGCTGTAGTAAATGCCCAAATTGCAGAGGCAAAACAGAAGATAAAAAATAAGGTGCTATTTAAACGTCCTTTCCATCGTGTCACCAATAAAAAGGATAATAAACTAAATATAGCGCCTATGACAGAATAACTATATAGGCCAAAATTCAAATCCATAGGCGTTTAACGTGCCCCTTTGCCCCACAAAATAACTTCTGCAGTTTGGAAAATCACCGTTAAATCAAGAAAAATGCTGTAGTTTTTCACGTAATAAAGATCATATTGCAACTTTTCAACGGTGTCTTTTTCAGAGTCACCATAAGGGTAGCATATTTGTGCCCAACCAGTAATACCAGGCTTAACACGATGACGCTCCGAGTAAAAAGGAATTGACTCAGCAAATTCTTCTACGAACTCTGGGCGTTCAGGACGAGGTCCAACAAAACTCATATCGCCTCTTAATACGTTAATTAACTGGGGTAGTTCATCAATTCGAGTTCTACGAATAAAATAACCTGTTTTGGTAATTCTATTATCATTCTTTTGCGCAAACTGAACGCCATTTTTTTCCGCATCCGTACGCATACTACGAAATTTCATTACACTTACAAGTTTCCAGTTTTTTCCAACTCTTACTTGTTGATAAAACACTGGTCCGCGATCTTCAAGATATATAATTATGGCAGTAGCCAGCATAATTGGTAAGGCAAAAACGAGTAAGACCAAGCTCACAGTAATATCAAAAATACGCTTAACAATATCCCGCATAGCTCCTTGTGCAAAACCATCGGAGAATATTAACCAACTGGGTTGAAGTAAGTTTAATATTATTCGGCCGGCCTGTCTCTCAAAAAATGATTGAACATCTACAACATCTATCCCACTCATTTTGCAGTCTAATAATTCATCGACGGGAAATCCATCCCGTCGATCATTGACAGCTAATACAATCTCATCGACATCCAATTCCTCTACCAATTTAATCAAAGATGTATCGTAAGGAACCGTTTTATTCAAATCAATGACAGAAATTTCCTCATTCAGAGCCAAATAACCTACTATAACAAATCCTCTTCGATCAGATCGACGTTTTAGCAATTCATCAATAAGTTTCGCTTTTTGTCCAACACCTAAAACCAGAACTCTTCGATTTAAACTTTCCCCATCAACAACATTAATATAGATAAATCGAGATAAAACCACACCGAGGAAAGAAATAAGAAATGCGATTGCAAGTACACCGCGCCCAAGAAAAAAGCTGGGAAATAGATAAAACAAGAGACTCATCGCAACAAATGCAATAACAAAGGCCACGCATATTCGAACAAACATACCCCGAGCACCGTCTCGTAAATGGCGCTGATATAGGCCCATTGAGATCAAACACACGACTATAACGAAACAGAATAATGAAGATATGCCTGTTATAGATTCAATTTTTGAATTTTCTAAGGTCGTAAATCGAATCTCAATCGCACCCTGAACACTTAACAATAAGATGAAAATTTCAACCAAACTCAAAATTATAAGTGGTAAGGGAATGTAATGCTTAAATAATCGTATCATCTAAATACCGTGCTTGCTTTTTTCCTACACCGCTTGTGACTCACGTCCAAATTGATGCATATAAAACCGAAAAAACTAATAACAAATAATGATTTTTAAAAAACCCGGGTAATCCAGTAAGTTTTGAATATGTTTTATTCATTTTTATAAATAATTGAGATCCCACTCTATGTATCGCCTACCTATCCTCAAATATTTAATTATTTCCATGTAATAAGGATTATTAGTTAACGATTTTGCTTTAAGCTTCCGAAAACACCTTCATACTGATATAACTAATGCTATAATTTTATACTTATACGGCAGAAAAACAGCATTGAATCAGTCTCTTATCGAGACACAACTAACAATAGTAGGATACAAAATGGACGTTACAATTTTTGGAAGTGGTTATGTAGGTTTAGTCAGCGGCACTTGTCTTGCCGAAGTTGGTAATAACGTCGTTTGTGTGGATGTTGATCAAAAAAAGATCGATATGTTAAACAATGGG
>Ga0316207_10002962_pt1 | contig 16482 bp, 16 predicted proteins | sample 6weekpyrite_MG_FD_204943 | JGI IMG/M metagenome (GOLD analysis project Ga0316207, IMG submission 204943) | Microbial mat bacterial communities from mineral coupon in-situ incubated in ocean water Damariscotta River, Maine, United States -... | ecosystem: Environmental > Aquatic > Marine >...
ACGGACCTATCGTTTGCGATCGCCTGGTCAACGGCTTCAGTGAGAGCCTTGTTTTCGAAAAAACTGCCGTCTTTTATGGCCTGGTCAATGCGTGTGAGCTCCTGATGTACAACACGACCCGCGCCAAGATTAAGGTGGCCAACTTCTGAATTTCCCATTTGATTGGCGGGTAGACCTACTTCCTTGCCAGAACCGTAAATCAGAGTGTTTGGCTGTTCAGCGCATAATTTATCCCAGTTAGGTTTTTTTGCGTGGTATATCGCATTATTGTCAGTTTTTTCGCTGACGCCCCATCCGTCCATGATAATAAGCGCAACTGGTTTGCATCTTGTTTTTGTTTGTGAATTCATTTTTTAGCGGATGGTCCTTGTTGGTTTTTGTAAGTAAAACCCTACGTAAAATCAAATAGTTATTCGATATAATATTTAAGTTGCTAGTTATTGCATTAAAGACTGTATTTTACCAGTCTGCAGGTTGCGGTTTCTCTATATGTCGCTTGTCGTCATGGTTACTTGAGTATCGACACGCAGCAGCGCTGGGGTTTTATTCATAAAAAACGAAGATTTTTTGGTGAATCAATATTCATAAGCCAGGCCATCGTTGTTGAAAAACGGTGGCAAATTAGCCCATTTTTTGATTCGAAAATAAATAAAAATTATAACCGGTTAAGGGTCGAATCGCCATGGGAAGGGTAAAAGAAGCAGATGCGGTCTCTGAGCAAGATCTTGAGCAGGCGTCAATGGCGCTTAAGGCATTGTCGCATCCACTAAGGTTGAAGATTCTCTGCATGTTAGGGAGTGGGGAGGTGGAAGTTGCGGTTCAAGAGATCGTTGCAGAAACAGGGGCTTCACAAAGTAATATTTCACAGCACCTTTTCATTATGCGTGGAATGGGAATAATTAAGGCGCGGAAGGATGGTAATCGAGTGTTATACAGAATCAGTGATGGTCGTATGGTCGGTTTGTTTAATATGATGCGCGAGGTGTGCTGCGATAATTAGTGTTTGTGCGACGCCCCGTATTCTAAATCTGAACGCAATGTTCAGTCGTTCTGGTATTTAATATTCCTGGTATATTCCCACTGAAATTCTGGCGCAGATAAGCTAGACTGCGTGCCGTTGGTTTATCTTAATCGTTAATTATTATATTGCGTGCCACGCAGTTTTGCGCTGGGGCGCAACTGAGTGGTGGTGATATGCAGCAATTTTTAGAGTTTATTGTCAATAACTGGTTCTTGTTTCTGGCGCTGATTATTGTATTGACCCTTTTGGGGGTGAATATGATCAGGCCTAAGTTGTTGGGCTTTAAGGAAGTTAAGCCTAATGAGGTCGTGGGTCTGATTAATCACGACGATGCTGTCATGGTGGATGTGCGCGATAGCAGTGAATTCGAGAAAGGGCATGTTCTCAATGCGCGTAACATTCCATTTGGATTGTTTGAAGAACGAATGCATGAGCTGGATAGTTTAAAGACAAGTCCGGTGGTGGTTTACTGTGAGGCGGGGCAGCAGTCAGCACGTGCCAGTGCTATCTTACAGAAACAGGGCTTTACTTCAGTCTATAAGCTTTCAGGTGGCTTGCTGACCTGGAAGAGCGCGAACTTTCCATTGAGCGCTGAGGATTAGCGTTAGTCCTCTGGTCTGAGCATATCTATAATCAATACAAAATAATTAATTCCAAATCGGTGGTGAATAATGTCGGAAGAAGAAAAAGGGCAAGCTGTGGCTGGTGAGAAACAGTTTTCAATTCAGAAGGTTTATGTGCGCGATATCTCATTTGAGACGCCAAACACACCGCAGATCTTTCAGGAGAAGTGGGAACCTGAAACCAATATGCAGTTGGGTAATAAGGCGACAGTCCTGGCTGAGGGGGTTCATGAGGTGACACTTTCGGTTACAGTCACGGCAAAGCTTGGTGATAAAACTGCGTATCTAGCTGAGGTTCAGCAGTGTGGGATTTTCAATGTTTCTGGTTATGATCAGAATGAATTACCACCAATCATGGGTAGTCTTTGCCCTAATATCTTGTTTCCTTTTGCACGTGAGGCCATTTCAGACCTGGTGACTCGTGGTGGTTTTCCTCAGCTATTATTGTCGCCCGTCAACTTTGATGCACTGTTTGCTGAGTATGCGTCGCAGCAACAGAAGCAGCAGAGTGGTGAAGAGGGAGCAGTCCAGCATTAATCCCTGATTTCTTGAGTTTCTGTAGATGAATGATTTTGATGTCGGAGATAATATAGATGCAAGGCGGTAGTGCAGTGAATCAGTCTCAGCAGCCGATGGCGATATTGGGCGCTGGTTCCTGGGGGAGTGCGCTTGCTATTTTAATTGCTCGTAATGGGCGCGACGTGATCCTGTGGAGTAATGATGCTGTGCAGGTCGAGGTGATGCAAGCGCAGCGTCGTAATGTAGACTTTCTTCCTGAGATCAAATTTCCAGAGCGGTTGTCAGTCAATATGGATCTGGAACAGGTATTGTCCGCGTGTAATGACGTGATGATCGTGGTGCCAAGCGAGGCATTTCGTTCAGTGCTTGAGAGTTGTCAGCCGATGATGAGAGGTGGCGTACGTCTTTCATGGGCTACTAAAGGGTTCGATCCGGGTAGCGGTAAGTTGCTACATCAGGTGGCCACGGAGGTCTGTGGGGGTGCGATTCCGTTAGCAGTTATCTCTGGGCCTAGTTTTGCTCATGAAGTCGCGGCGGGGCTACCAACTGCCCTGACAGTGGCATCGACAGATGCTCAGTTCTCAAATGATCTTTCTCTTGCGCTTCATAGTGATAGTTTTCGAGCTTATAGTTCTTTTGATATGGTCGGCGTTGAGGTTGGTGGCGCAGTAAAAAATGTGCTGGCGATTGCGGCGGGAATTTCCGATGGGCTGGGCTTTGGTGCTAACGCACGTGCCGCGTTAATTACCCGTGGTCTGGCTGAGATCACTCGCCTGGGTATCGCACTTGGTGGGCAGGCGGAGACCTTTACTGGTCTAGCGGGCCTGGGTGATCTGGTGCTGACCTGTACCGATAATCAATCGCGTAACCGTCGCATGGGGCTTGCACTTGCTGCGGGTGATACGCTGGCGGCGGCATTGCAGTCGATCGGGCAGGCTGTTGAGGGGGTGCAAACAGCGCGTGAGGTAAGGCAGTTAGCGCGGCGTTGCAATGTTGAAATGCCTATCGCAGAGCAGGTTTATCGTGTGCTGTATGAAAATTGTGCCCCACAGGATGCGGTGGCCGCACTGTTTGGGCGCGCGCAAAAATCGGAATAGCTTTGGTCGTATCCCTTCTTTTTTACCCCTTTTCGGGGTGTAAATAGCATTCATTTTAGCGTGTGGTTTGTGCTATGAATCACCGTCATTTTTTTGATACTTAGTGCTACTGGCTTGGTAAATCCTTGATAGTATTTATTATTTTTCTTTCTTTTCTTTTCTTTTAGATTGACAGGTTGGGGTTTTTTGTGTTTAGAATCACTGCATAATAAAAAAATATTATCGATGGTTTGGGTGTATTGAAGGTGAGGTTAAATGTTTAAGAGAGCCTTTAGAGGTGCGGTGCTGGTTTTGGTCGGCGCATGGTGTGGGTTGCTTACCGTAAATGCACAGGCTGATGATTTTCAGTTTGGCTTTGCCAATGAAGCGGTTGATCCGGATGTGACGATTGATTGTAATCGTGGCGGTGTTGAATCTCGCTGTGCATTTGGTGGCAACACTGCTAGTTATACTGATCCCACCCCGTATCTTCAGGAGGTAGTTTATGTTGATGGTGTTCGTTACTACCATTCGATTGTCGGTGATCCGTTAAGTGATTTTGCTCAGGAAGTTTATATTAATGCCAGCGGTTGCTGTTTTCAGGCGGGTAGAAACTATGATCCTTTTCCTCGGTCTGCCAGTGGGGGGAACGGTGCAGGTAACCCAACCCGCGTGGTGATGCGCAATATGATTCAGGATGATGAAATTACCCAGTGGTTTATTAAAGATAATCTTGCTTTTAAGCCTTTGATTACCCAGACCGTTGCAAATGTTGATGTGTTGATGCAGTTTCAGATTGATATGAGCACAATTAATTATGGCGCTATGGATAATGCAGGGGATGTTTCGAATAATTTGCAGTTACTCAATAGGGCTTATCTCGATGCTGGCGATTATGATAATTCTATCATTCCGAGTTATTACAGTGATCAGGCTAAGTTCAATCAGTCCATAACAGCTGGGCGGTACGCATACACACCGGGTATTGGTGAAGGTGGTAGTGATGGCGCGTACACTTATTGGGATGGTGGCTATGATGAGTATTTAGCAGATCAGAACCTCTTTCGTCGTGATGATCAGAATATTGGCGCTCAGATTCGGCGATGATTATTACTTATAGTTTATGTTGCTAATTCTGATCAATTATCAATATTGGTGACAACGGATAGGTGTAGATTCAAAGTGACTGTAATCTGGCTGATGAGCACCCCATGCATTATACATCGACCTGAGTAGCGTGATGGTTCAGCTAATCAGGCACGCTGGAAAGTCGCTTGTAAAAGATGCTAATCCTTCGGCTCTTTTGCTCTACCCATTCCTTTCTTGTTTTAAATAGATGAAGGCGATGATTTTGGCCGCCGGGCGTGGTGAGCGTATGCGCCCTTTAACTGACACAATACCTAAGCCACTGCTAAAAGTTGGTGGCGACTATCTTATTGCTCGTCATATTCACTCTCTTGTTTCTGCTGGGATCTCGGAGATTGTGATCAACCATGCGTGGCTGGGTGAGCAGATTGAGCAGGCGCTCGGTGATGGTCGTCAATATGGTGCACAGATTCTTTATTCAGCCGAAGGTGACGTTGGACTGGAGACCGCTGGTGGCATTGCGCGCGCGCTGCCGCTATTGGGAGAGGAGCCTTTTGTGGTGGTGAATGGTGATGTCTGGAGCGATTTCCAGTTTGAAACACTGCCTGTCGCGCCGACAGGGCTTGCGTATCTAGTTTTAGTTGATAATCCTCTGTTCCACTCGTCTGGTGATTTTATACTGCAGGATGGTTGCGTGCAGAGTGAGGGTGAGCAGAAGCTTACCTTTAGTGGTATCGGTGTGTATCGCCCGGAACTGTTTGCTGGTGTGCCCGATGGCCGTGCGTCCTTAGCCCCGCTACTACGAGAGGCGATGGCTCAGGGTAAAGTCAGTGGCGAGTATTATCGCGGTGGCTGGATGGACGTCGGTACGCCAGAGCGACTTAGTGAACTCGATAGGCAATTATGTGGCAACAGTTAAAGATTAAGAGACCTTTGCACGATTGTTATTTTGTCCTCTGGCGGCGTTAAAAACGTACTCAATTGGTCATTTATTATGGTTAAACTCCCTCATTCCGTGTATTTTTGCCTTGCCAGAGAACAAAATTCCTGCTCGTGCAAAGGTCTCATTAAGTTTAGATTGATCGTTGCAGTTCAATCAAAAACGGGGCGATAGATGGGCGAAGACATTCCTAGCAGTCATTTTTGTGAGCAGGATTTTGAAAGATTTTCACGCCGCTTGAATGAAGAGACCGCACTGCTAAGGCGCTGCTTTAGTGAGCGGCGCTTTGTTGATGAATGGCCTCGCGGTGGCTTTGAACTGGAGGCGTGGCTGGTCGATAATAACTGCAGCCCCGTACCTCTGAATGAAGCCTTTCTGCAGTTGTCCGACAGTCCGTTGACGGTACCCGAGCTGGCCAAATTTAATGTTGAGCTTAATGGTAATCCTCAACGTTTAAGTGGTGGCGCGTTGCAGGCGATTGAAACGGAGCTCGCTGAGACGTGGCGATACTCATGTCAGCTTGCCGCACAGCTTGATGCCTCACTGGAGATGATCGGTATTTTGCCCACCGTGCATGAAAATGAATTAACCCTGACCAATATGTCTTCCACCGAGCGTTTTCGAGCGCTTAATGAGCAGGTCTTTCGCTGTCGACAGGGGCGACCACTCACGCTCGATATTCACGGGGTTGAGTCTCTGCGTACCACGCACCGAGATGTGATGCTTGAGGCGGCGGCGACCTCATTTCAGATTCATTTTCAGGTCGATCTGGCGAATGCGGCGCGTTTTTATAATGCCGCGCAGATTCTCTCGGCACCGATGGTGGCGGCCTGTGCAAATTCACCTTACCTGTTTGGCAAGGCGTTGTGGGATGAGACGCGCATCCCGTTGTTTGAACAGTCTGTGGCGTTAGAGCGCTGTGCTCATGGCACGCATAACAAAGTGGTTGATCGTGTCAGTTTTGGGTTTGGTTATGCCAAAGAATCATTGATGGAATGCTTCGAGGAAAACCTGCTGCACTATCCTGTATTACTGCCGGTTCAGTTGAGCGATGCGAGTGATAAGCTTGCGCATGTGCGCCTGCATAACGGGACTATCTGGCGCTGGAATCGTCCCCTGATCGGTTTTGATAATGGCGTGCCGCATCTTCGACTCGAGCACCGCGTGGTGCCTGCCGGGCCGACTGTGATTGATAGTGTCGCTAATGCCGCGCTCTTTTTTGGATTGATACAGGCGCTGGGCAGTGCCGAAACAGCGCCTGAATCGCTACTGGCCTTTGATGATTGCCGAGAGAATTTTTATACTGCTGCGCGTTATGGATTGCAGTCGCGGCCATTGTGGTTGGGTGGTAAAACAGTCTGTATGGCGGAGCTGTTGCTGGAAGAATTATTGCCGCTTGCGCAGCGTGGATTAGAGGCGTTGCAGATCTCTGCATCTGATACTAGTCACTATCTCGGGGTGATTGAGCAGCGTGTTCGCAGCCGACAAAACGGCACGGCATGGCAGCGTGCATATGTTGAGCGTCACGATGCCGATATGCAGCAGTTGGCCAGGGCGTATATGGAGCGTCAATGTGCAGGAGAGCCAGTCTCTACATGGGGTGTGTGAATCATTAATATGCTGACAATATTGAATGAAATGCCGGAAGGGCTGCTTGAGCTTGAAGCGGATCAGCTGACTCAGCAATTGGCTGGACCGACGTTAATTAATCTAGCGGGGGCGCAACCGGCACCCTTGTTTGTTTCTGTGTTACTGCATGGCAATGAAGTGAGTGGTTGGCTGGCGCTGCGTAAGTTATTACAGGAGTATCGCTTGCGCCCATTGCCGCGTGCGTTGTCTGTGTTTATTGGCAATGTGACGGCTGCGGCAGAAGGGCGACGTCATCTGGATGGCCAGCATGACTACAATCGTGTGTGGGCCGATGGCGAGGATGAAGAGCATCGGATGATGCGGCGGGTGATCGAAGAGATGAGGCGACGTCAGGTATTTGCCAGCATTGATATTCATAATAATACCGGCACCAATCCGCACTATTCCTGCGTGAATAGTTTGAAGCCAAAGTTCCTTAACCTGGCGCAGCTATTTAGTCGCACTGTGGTCTATTTTATTCGTCCCGACTCGGTGCAGTCGATGGCCCTTTCGAGGCTCTGTCCATCAGTGACATTAGAATGTGGTCGGCCGGGGCAGGCCTTTGGCGTTGAACACTGTTATGAGTTTCTTAAAAGTGCCCTGCATCTTGATCACCTGCCACAGCAGTCACCTGGCGCACGCGATCTCGATCTCTTTCATACCATTGCTATTGTGAAGGTACCGCAAGATATTTCTATTGGTTTTGGTGATGAACCGGCAGCGTTGCGTCTCATTGCTGAGGTTGACCATTTAAATTTTTCAGAGTTAGCCAGTGGTACGTTATTGGGGTACGTGGAAGGTGAGGGAGGGGTGCTTGATGTGCGAAATGACGAAGGAGACGATGTGGGCGATCGCTATTTCAGTTATCAGAATGGTGAGGTACGTACCCGTGTGCCGCTAGTGCCGTCGATGCTGACGCAGGATAAAAAGGTGGTGAGGCAGGACTGCCTCTGTTATTTGATGGAGCGGCTGAGTTACCTTGACGATTGATGAATGCCCCACTGCCACGATCGTGTTAGCTGTCGTGGCAGCGGGGCCGATAAATCAGGAATGAACAGTTGATTGCCTTCGAACCCATATTCGATTGCTTATGAGTGGTACTGTCTTAATTCGCTGTAGAGTCGGTCTTTGAGGTTAAGGCGTTTCACTTTGAGATCCAGCATGCGCTCATCCGTCGTGGGCTGCTTCTGTTTTTCCAGGACGTGAATCGTCTTGTCTGTGATTTCATACTCTTTGAGCAGATCAGCGAAACCGCTGTCCTGAACTTTGAGATGATGGATAGTACTCTGTAACTCAGGGAACTCATGAGTCAGTTGGTGCCGTTCTCCGTACATACTTCTGCCTCCATATGTGTGGTTCAAAACGTCATTTTTCCGTCTCTTTCCATGCGCAAAATCGCGAGTCGGACGATCAGCTTGTCACGACATAGTGGGGCTGGTCAACACTTGTTGTGGTGTGGTTTTGGAGAAGTTGGCCTGTTTTTCGTGGATGTTTATGAGATTCAAGCGCTTGCGGATAATGGTCTGCAATTTGCTAATGAGGGCTGTTTTTACGGCGCAGCCTGCCGAAAGGAGTCAGGCGTTGGCGCGCAGTTCGTCATTATCATCGTCGTCGGGAAAGTCATATCCCCACTCTTTGATGAGGTGCTTTTCCCGAATGCGTAGTTTGTTTTTGCGTGCAAATTGCAGAATGAAGCTGAATGCCTCGGGGTCATTGAGGCTGAGTCCACGCGCCACAATCAGGCAGCGTGCGCCGTTGATGATGCAGGGTTGTACATGTTCTGAGTAACGCAATTTATGATCAGGGCCGAAGCTGGCCAGCGCAGAAGAGATGCGCTCGACCCAGTCCGATGGGCGGAATTTTTGGCCGTCTTTGCAGATACCTTCAATGATGATTTGATTGTTACCGGAATTATGCGACATCTTTTTCTCTTGCGGTGCAGCAGTTATTCATTGATCTTTTCTAGTCTTGTGCCGCTTGTGGCGATTATACCTGTATCGCACCTGAATTGATAAAGTTTAATAGTGCACTGAGCATAGTGCGCATTCTTAGCTATTGAATAGCAGTTTTAATTGCGTGGACACGTGCAGCGTGGATCTCATCGGCGAGTGCTTTGCCATTATGACCTTGTTCGACCAGATTGCGAATATCGACTGCGGTGGCAACTCGATAGGCGAGCTGGAACAGAGATGCCTGCGGGTAATCGCACTCTTCATAACCCGTGCGCCCGCGCGAGTCTGCCTCGCACACCAGCAGAAACTGCGCGAATCGTTGCGGGCGGCGGAAGGCATCGAGTGCTTCGAGTGTCTTGAGTAGCGTCTCTGGGCGAAGCTCCGCGGCGCGATGGCAGTGGGTGTGATAGCGCGCCGCGAGTAGTGCCAGCTCCTTGTGTGCCTTTGGAATACGCATCCGCTGGCTCAGTGACTGGAGCAGCTTTACACCGCGCTCTTCGTGGCCGTGATGGCTGGGCCACTTTTCTTTGGGTGTGTTGCCTTTGCCGAGGTCGTGGCAGAGCGCGGCGAAGCACACTTCTGGGTCGGCGCTAAGTCTGGCTGCACTATCGAGCACCATCATAGTGTGAATGCCGGTGTCGATCTCAGGGTGGTAGTTTTCTGGCTGTGGTACGCCAAACAGCGCATCGACTTCAGGCAGGATGCGCGCAAGCGCACCGCATTCACGCAGTGTGGTGAAAAAGGTAGAGGGGCGCGGTTCGTTAAGCGCGCGCTCGATCTCACCCCAGACACGTTCGGTCACCAGTGCATCGACTTCACCGGCATTGACGATCTGTTGCAGTAGTGTTTGTGTCTCAGCGGCGACCTTAAAGCCAAGCGGTACCAGGCGTGTTGCAAAGCGTGCGACGCGCAGCACGCGCACTGGATCCTCAACAAAGGCGGGCGAGACATGCCGGAGCAGTTGCTGCTGCAGGTCGCGGATGCCGTTGAGCGGATCGACCAGATTACCGTCGAGGGTGAGCGCCATCGCATTGATGGTGAGGTCGCGACGCTTGAGGTCCTGTTCCAGCGTGACGTCTGGCGCAGCGTGTACCTCAAACCCAGTGTAGCCTACGGCGGTTTTGCGCTCAGTGCGTGCGAGCGCGTACTCCTCTTTGGTCTCGGGGTGCAGGAAGACCGGGAAATCCTGCCCCACTTGAGTGTAACCCTGGGCGAGCATCTCTTCGGGGGTTGCACCGACCACCACCCAGTCGCGATCTTTGATGGGTAGCCCCAGCAACTTGTCGCGCACGGCACCACCGACCATGTAGATTTCCATCGCTGGTGGCACCCTAACAGTTCAAGTTAGTCGTCACGTCCGGCATAGAGACGGAAGCGATCAAACTGGCCGCGCTGATTCTGGTTCATCAGGTAGCGCGGTACGATCGCCTCCAGCGGTTGCGGTGTGAGGTCAAAGATTTCCGGGAATTTCGCTTTGCTGACGCTATCAACCTGCATCGAGAGGTAGTTATCATAGGTCAACGGTTTGCCAGGCGCCAATCCCATGATGCGCGCCTGGAGTTTTGACATGCCACCACCCAGTGGGATCACCTTGCGCTTGATGCCAAGGGTCTTGATGGTGAACTCGACTAGCTGTTGCAGGGTGTAGACGCGTGGGCCACAGAGATCGTAGCGCTGGCCGAAGGTCGCTTTGTTATTGAGCGACTTGATGATTACATCAACGACGTCGTTGACGTAGATTGGAGCGAAGCGCGCATTCGGACATGCGAGTGGCAGGTGCGTGATGAATTTAAGCAGCGAAGCAAAGCGGTTGAAGAGGTGGTCTTCAGGGCCGAAGATCACCGATGGGCGCAGGCTGGTGACGTTAATCCCTTCATCGGCAGCCATGTGGATGGTGTCTTCACCTTCGCCTTTGCTGGTGAGGTAGCGGCTGGGCGCCTTGCCAGCATATGCGTTGAGTGCGCTCATGTGAATCACGCGATCAATCTTATTGGCAACACAGGCGTCGATGATCATGCGCGGTAGTTCGACGTGCAGGCGTTGAAAATCACCCTTCTTGTTTTCATTGAGCACCGCCACCAGGTTGATCACCGCGTGGCAGCCCGCAAGGTGCTGGTGTAGATTGGAGAGGCTTGAGATGTCAGTGTCGATTACGCTAACACGTGGTAGTACCAGCAGCTCACGACAGCGTTCGCGGTGACGCGCCAAAATGCGCACCTGATAACCGCACTCAACGAGTGTGCGTACTAGATGCTGGCCGACAAAGCCGGTTCCCCCCAGAACACCTATGATTTTGTTGTGTGTGGCTGCAACCTTCGGATACATCTGCCTCTCCCCATTCACCCAAATAATTAAATTAAATGAGACCTTTGCACGATTGTTATTTTGTCCTCTGGTGGCGTTAAAAACGTACTCAATCGGTCATTTATTATCTATAAACTCCCTCATTCCGTGCGTTTTTGCCTTGTCAGAGAACAAAATTCCTGCTCGTGCAAAGGTCTCAAATATAGCGTCTCAAATCGTGCCTTTTTGCAAAGGCGCTATACTGAGCCTTGGGATTTTAGCACTCAATGAGGAGTTGGGGTAATCGATGATCGAGGTGTTGCTCTATTATTTGCTGCTGGGTGCAGTGGCGGGGACGTTGGCGGGACTGCTCGGCATCGGCGGCGGTCTGATCATTGTGCCAGTACTCGCCTTTATCTTTGAGAGGCAGGGCTTTGATAGCAGCATCATCATGCATCTGGCGTTGGGTACCTCGCTGGCGACGATAGTTGTCACCTCGATCTCGTCGATCCGCACGCATCATCATCATGGCGCGGTGTTATGGCCCATCGTGTCGCGCCTCAGTGGCGGCATTATGGTCGGGGCATTATGTGGCGCGTTACTGGCAAACCAGCTCGCCAGCGACTGGTTGCAGAAGATTTTTGCGTTATTCACATTGTTGGTCGCAGCACAGATGGCGTTAGAGTTGCGGCCGAAAGGTGGTCGCCAATTGCCTGGGCGGACGGCGCTGGCAGGGGTGGGCGGGGTAATCGGCCTGGTGTCGGCGATTGTTGGCATCGGCGGCGGCACCATGACCACGCCCTTTCTATTGTGGTGTAACACCGCAGCACGCAATGCGATTGCAACCTCAGCGGCGTGTGGCCTGCCGATTGCCGTGGCGGGTGCTGTCGGATACTGGATCGCGGGGCTGGGTGTCGATTCGCTGCCGGCGAATAGTCGCGGTTATATCTACTGGCCTGCACTGTTGGGGGTGGTGGCGAGCAGTGTGGTGTTTGCCTCGCTGGGGGCGCGGATGACACATCGCCTGCCCGCGGCGATTCTGAAAAAAGGGTTTGCGCTATTGTTGCTGGTCATCGGCGTGCGTCTGTTATGGGTATGATTTTATTGAAATAGATAATATAAAATGTAATGAAATTATGGTTATTAGCCGTTACTAATAAAGCAGATGTTTACTAATGTGCTGTCGCGCTGTGTTTAAGTGCTGGTTTTGTGGTTGTTAGTATTAATAGCCATTTCTTTAGTAATGAAAAACTGCAATGTGTATTTCAGATGAAATGGATGCTCAATGAAGACAGGTAATCTTGTCAATCCAGCAATAATGGCGGCATTAACGCCGCTTGATAAACTTGAAGCAGAGGTGCTGTTGCAGTTGTCTCGAGACACCTATTTTGAGACGTTGCTGGCGGGTGAGACGATTGCGCATCACGCCTCTAATGAGCCGTGGAGCTGGTTTCTGGTTTCTGGCGAGGTCTCAATGGAAGCGCCAGGTCGTGATGACGAAGTGGTGGCGGCGGGCAGCGCGCGTGCAAAAATACCGCTGAATTACACTAAACCGTGCCAGTGGACGATTCGAGCCACAGGTAGCGTAGTGTTGTTTCGCCTGAGTGATTCAACAGTAAAGTGGGCGCTGGGTGATTTCGCGGCCCCGGATAAGGTTGATGATAGTGGGCCAATGGGCGAGGGTGAGCTGGTTAAAAAGCTGCTGGCTGATATTGAGCGTGACTCACGAGCTAACAAGTTAAAGATCCCGAGTCTGCCTGATATCGCTTTACAGGTGCAGCGGGCGGTTAAAGATAAAGCAACCGACGTTGCCGAGGTGGCACGCATCGTGATGGCCGATCCACCGTTGGCGGGGCGGCTGTTGCAGGTGGCGAATAGCCCCATGTATCGCGGTAGGGCACCCATTACTTCCTGTCAGGCGGCGATCTCTCGCATGGGATTGCAGGTGACGCGGGATCTGGTGATTGGTTGTTCGCTGCAGCAGATGTTTGATAGTGAGTCGGAATTGCTGCAGTGTTTTATGCGCAAAGAGTGGCAGCATAGTACCCATGTCGCGGCGCTGTGTGCGGTGATCTCACGTCATGGGAGAGGTGTTGATGAGGATCGCGCGATGCTGGCGGGGCTGGTGCATGATATCGGCGCACTGCCGATTATTAACTACGCAGAAAAATACCCTGAGCTTGCGCAGGATGAAGAGATGCTGGCCAGGATCATCGAACAGTTGAGCTGTGAGATTGGGGTGCAGGTGTTGCGTCGTTGGGAATTTGATCTCGATATGATCGATGTCGTGCGTGGTGCGCACGACTGGTATCGCGATTTCGGGCCTAAGCCCGATTACAGCGATGTGGTGTTGCTGGCGCAGCTCTATAGTTTTATCGACACACCGCAGATGGAGAAGCATCCGGGAATCGATGAAGTGCCAGCGTTTAGCAAGTTTTCACTGGGCCGACTGGGGCCAAAGATGACGCTACGTGTGCTGGAGACGGCGCAGGCGGATATTGACGCGATTGAAAAGATGTTGCAGGGGTAGGGCGGGTAAAGATCTCGCCATCCCAGTTTTCATTATATTTTACCGGAATGACGAGAAGGCGCTCTTAGGTCACGTCTTTATTTAGCAAGCGAAATCTTTTCTCTGCTCTTTGGTTTTTTAGATTTGCTGCCCGCTCGCTTATTGATGAATTTTTCTTTGCCTGACTTTTTCGAGCGAGGCCCCTCTTTTTTATCGGCAAACTTACGTTTCTTGTCGCCTCCACCTTTTGCGCCGCCTTTGCTACCAAAGGCGCCATCTTTGGTGATCGAGATCGCTAGTGCTTGCTGGCGTACACGAGCTTTTTTCAAAAGCTGAAAAATATCGGCTGGCATATCGGCAGGCAGATCCACGGTGCTGAAATCATCGTAGAGTTTAATGTCACCGATGTACTGGCTGTCGATCTCTGCTTCGTTGGCGATTGCGCCGACAATGTCACCCGGTGACGCCTCGTGCTGCTTACCCACTTCGATGCGATAACGCGCCATCTCAACTTCGGGGTGTTTTTTCAGGCGACGTGCTTTGCCGAGTGAGCCAGGCGCTGGGCGTTTTTCGCGAGGTTTACTATCTCTATCGTTAGCTGCACGATCACGCGCTTTACGATCCTTCGGTACTGCCTGTGCCTTAGGCATTAGCGGGCGTTCTTTCTGTACGATAAAGGTGAGTGCGGCAGCCACATCATTGGGGCTGATGTTCTGCTCGGTTTCGATCTGCATCAACACTTCATTGAAAAATGTGAGATCTTCAGATTCGATGGTATCGAGGATCTGCTGTTTAAATTCGGTAACGCGTTTGTTGCTGACCGCTTCGATCGACGGCAGTTGCATGCGTTCGATCTTTTTATTGGTGGCGCGTTCAATCGCACGCAGCATACGGGTTTCGCGCGGTGCGGCAAACAGGATCGCGGTCCCTTTGCGACCGGCACGACCCGTACGACCGATGCGGTGCACGTAGGCCTCTGTGTCATACGGGATGTCGTAGTTGATTACGTGGCTGATGCGTGGCACATCGAGGCCACGTGCGGCGACATCGGTGGCAACGATGATATCGATCTGCTTCTTTTTCAGCTGATTCACGGTGCGTTCGCGTAGCGCCTGGGTGACATCGCCACTCAGTGCGGCACTGGCATAGCCGCGCGCTTCCAGTTTTTGCGCCAGCTCAGCGGTGGCATTTTTGGTGCGCACAAAGATGATTGCCGCATCAAACTCTTCCACTTCCAGGATGCGGGTTAGCGCGTCGAGTTTATGCAGCCCGCTGACCTGCCAGTATTTCTGGTCGATGGTATCAACGGTGGTCGATTCCGATTTGATCTTGACCGTCTTTGGGTTTTTCAAATAGCGATTGGCAACCTTGCGGATCACATCGGGCATCGTGGCTGAGAAGAGTGCGATCTGGCGGGTGTCCGGGGTCTGTTCCATGATCCACTCAACGTCATCGATGAAGCCCATCTTCAGCATCTCATCGGCCTCATCCAGTACCAGTGCTTTGAGGCCAGCGAGCGACATCGTCTTACGACGCAGATGATCCATTACCCGGCCGGGTGTGCCGACCACCACATGTACGCCGCGCTTCAGCTGGCGTAGCTGGGTGTCCATCCCCTGGCCGCCATAAACCGGTAGCACGTGAAAGCCCTTCATGTGGCGCGCGTAGCTCTGGAACGCCTCGGCAACCTGAATCGCCAGCTCACGAGTCGGTGCGAGCACTAAAAGCTGCGGTGTCTTCTGAGAGAGATCGATGTTATTGAGCAGTGGCAGTGCGAACGCGGCGGTCTTACCGGTACCGGTCTGCGCCTGGCCAAGCAGGTCGTGCCCTTCGAGCAGGTGCGGAATACTTTCTGCCTGAATAGGGGAGGGTGACTCGTAGCCAATATCGTCCAGTGCGCGAAGGATAGGGGCCACAAGCGCTAGCTGCGAAAAGCTCTCAGAGGGTGATGACATCGTAAATACCTGTAGTGTTCGAGGGTCGTGCACCTCAATATGTGTCGAAGGGGGCACACGAACTTGCAGGGTGATTCCAGCAAGGCGACAAATTATACACTAACTTGTATGTTTTTGCTCTGTTTTATTCGGCGTGCGTGGATGAGACGCATTCGCGCCTGGGCGCTTTCGCTCAATACTCCTTGTATTCCGCCAATCCTTCCGTCACCAGCAGGTCATTGATATTCACGCCGTCGAGGTAGATCTCCGCCAGGTAGCGGCCGTATTTCCCTTTTTTGTCCTTGATGGTCTGAATCATCACCTCCTGGTCGTCCAGCTTCTCTCTCAGCCAGTCTCGTGAGACCAATCCCTGCTCACGTTCATCGCCGCGTATCTCCGGGGTATTGATGCGGTGCAGGCGCAGCTTCTCACCATGCGCCCAAATTTTTAGCCCCATATCGATATCGGCGGTCACGGTATCGCCGTCGTAGACTGAGGTGATTTTTGCTTTGTAAGTGTAGATGCCGTCTTTGTTGATGGTGGGCACGTGGGATTCCTTTTCTGTTTGTGTGTGATTAGGTTATATCAGGAATGGGGTATGTCTGCATCGGTTGCTGGAGTCAATGTGGTCTGAACTTGTCTTGAGGCAAAGCTTGGGGATATCCTGTGTCAGGTCGACATATCAAAATATATCGATTACATTTGCTGCGTTCTTAATGAAAATTCATTTGTCGTCCTGAGGGTAGAATGTTGCGCATCTATTGTTGCATGTCCTTATGAGTTTTAAGGTACAGAATGCGGCTGAAGCAGTTGATGTTGCTCGGTGGCGAGCAGATGATGAATATTCTGTATACCCAGAAGGTGCTCGTGACAAAAGCCGTCTTAGCTGTCCAGAAGGCTCTTCCTGTAG
>Ga0316207_10002964_pt1 | contig 16473 bp, 17 predicted proteins | sample 6weekpyrite_MG_FD_204943 | JGI IMG/M metagenome (GOLD analysis project Ga0316207, IMG submission 204943) | Microbial mat bacterial communities from mineral coupon in-situ incubated in ocean water Damariscotta River, Maine, United States -... | ecosystem: Environmental > Aquatic > Marine >...
GACCAATAACAACATGAATTATTTAGCCTTCTAGCTCATAAAACTCATTGTCATTTAAGCCAAAAAAACGATATACCTCAGCACCTTAGTTGGGTATTTATATAATTGCTACGGCAATATAAAAAAATCTGGCTTATAGAGCTACGAAATTCATGAAAATTTTGATCATGAGCCTGTTAACAATCACCCTGCTTTTACCTGCAGGTAAAAGAATTGGATATTTGCCCCATAGATAATAATTATGTGCGCAAGATTCAACTCACCCCAACAGGAGTGACAAAAAGCGATAAGGAGTTGGAAAAAGAAGACCCTACATCCCGGCAGAAAACCGGGATGCGGATCAGCGCTATCAGTTACTGAATTTAACTGCGCGTGTGACTTGAATATCGGAAACAAACACCACACCGGAATGTTCGCTGTAAAAAGGTCCTAGACCTTCCAAAATAGGTTCCACCAGATCCTCAGGTACCGCAGCGATGATCATAATCAGAACATCGTCTTCATTAAACATCAGGTGACCCTGGTGAAAACCGTGGGCACCTTTCCCAGAAAGATTGTTAACGATGGTATAGCCCTTTACTCCTGCTCGATCCAGCAGGTCAGTAACAAAGTTCTTGTGCTCACCATCCAAAATAATTTCGAGTTTTTTCAGCGAGCTAAAGTTTAGGTTTTTCATTATGCGCTAGACTCCTCAAGCAATGTTTCATCGGTGGTATTGGCAAGGCGGTTATGCCAATGGCCATCTTCGAAAATATGAATCTTACCGTCCTCCGGGTCGATCACCATCAATCGAATCCAACCATTTCGCACCAGGTGTTTGACCGACACCACAGCTTCTACTGCGCGTTGCGCGTGTTCGAATGGCGCCTCAATCAAAGTAATCAAACGAATCGGCTCATGGTAGGGCAGCCCTTCATTCAACACAGTCTGAGATGGAAGACCTGTACGTAAATCACTTAGATTGCCCGTCATCACACCAAAACGACCGGCAACGTTGTGGTATGCCTTACTACCACTACCAAAATTTTCGTTATCAACGGCAGAGAAATAATGTTCCATGTTGATCCACTGTCCAACCACCAGCGGACCAGTGATGATGGATTCTAATAAACGACGCTTTGGATCGACACGGTAATCGTAAGAATTCAAGAATGAACGCCCATCCAAATTGAATTGTTGCGTCAGATCACGGCGACCAATGACGAAATAGCAGTTACGCGACAAACCCCATTCAGGCCGTACTTGCGACCAGTCCATGGAGTTGCGCTGGGCCTGCAAAAATGCCTTGCTGGCATTCTCAGGCACAGTTTTCTGTAGAGTCGGCAGGCGTTCTTGCGCAGCCAGGTGGGATGCTGATACCAAACCACTCTTCAATCGATCAAGATAGAAAAGGTTTGATGGAGGAATGGTATCAAGGTCATGCAACTTGAGTTCGTCCGTCGTAGTGTTGTGTAAACCAGGGACAAACCAGGTGTCTTCAGGAATATCGATTCCCATCTTACGCACCCTTGCGCGAACCCCCGGTTTATTAGCCATCTGCGTAATAACGCGAGCGCTGACCAAACCATGGTTGCCACCACAGGCACCACAATCCAACGCAGACTCATACGGATTATTGTCAGAACAACTACCATGCCCCATGACAAGAACTAAACGTGAAAACTCGTTAGTCAAACCAATCGAGCTTAACGCTCCGGCGACAAAATTTGCCTGTTCGTCGACAGAAAAACCAATACGCCCCAATTGCTCCATTTGCAGGTCTGCAAAAGAAGGATTGATACGATAGCCATCCTGAAGACGCTTAACCAGTTGATTAAATCGCTCTTCACTGATATTTAATTCACGCAACAGCTCATCGGTTTCCTGTGGATTTTCCATCGCACATTCACGCAGACCACGAATCATGTCATCGGTAATCTGCTCAGGTTTAAAACCAAGCTCTTGTTCCACCGCTTTGATAAGCACTGCACGCTGCACAGTACGCAACACAGAATCTGCCTGCTCGCGCGTTAACTTGTCGAGCAACAACAGCGTTGATGGTTTGTTTTCATGAAAACGCTTGCGCCACGTATTGTAAGATTTGGGTGCAATCGTCTTACCAATCATGTCCAAACCAAACAACAGACCAATCGCTTCAACCGTCACAAAGGGTGAGACTACCGACTCTTTCAGTTCATGCATGGCATGCTCAAGCGCGGTCAGCGCAGCAGTGTCCTCTGAGACACCTTCCGTTGTAACCTCTAGCACAACATTTTTCGGAGTAACAATTACCGGGGCGAGATGAGTTTCACTGCCCTTGCCTAGCTCCATAAAACTGACTGGCACACCAAAGAAACCGGCAATACCAAAAGTTTGATAATCACCCACCCCTTCCAGTTGACGACGCACGCGCTCTGAACGGGTATCGATGCAAAACAGGGCTTGGGCAAACGGACGCTTTTCACGATGAACCGGTGGCGTGAGTTTCACTCCATCCATGAGTCGTCCCATGGCCTGTTCTTCCATGCTACGTAACCAGACCATGCCCTCTTGCTTCTCAAACGCATGCAATACGTTGACGAGCGTAGAAACTTGCTCAGCAGAAAGCTGCTCTAATTCAGTGCTCTCTCCCGCCTTTTGCGCCAAGCTGCGCAAACGCTGGGCTTGATCGTCAGCAACCTCACGACGCTTCACCTCAACATATTCGTCAAAGGTCTTATCCACCAGTCCCTGGTCTTTGCTTGCCAAAGCTTTATCAACCTTGTGCGCCATTGCTGGAAACACATGACGACCATGGAATTCATGGCGCAAGTAGGTATCTTTCGTTTGCGTGGCGATGATATTCTCAATGTCGCCATTGGTGTAAGCCTCGTGATGACGACCACGCTCCTCCAACAACGACAAGGCCAAGACCATACGAACCGCCATAAAATCGACCAAGTCACCGGGATACAGCTGACTCCAATGGTAATGCTTGGCTGTCGCACGCCAGCGAATAAAACCTGCCCAACCGTGTAGACGAGCTAGCTCGCGAGTGAAGTAACTGGTCCAATACTGCTCGGGGACCCCCAAGGTACGCAACACATGGGCGATCACCCCTTCTGGCGAGTCTTCCGCTTCAAGCACTTCTTTAATGCGCAGACCGCGAAGGAAGAGACGAATATTGCGACGAGCAACATTGCTCCAGGCGGCAAAAAATCCCATTTCGCGCTTTGGCATACCCCAAACGGACTGTCCTTCGTCAAAGAAGTCGAGACAGCTTTTAACTACCAGCTCGTCCAGGTCGTCGCCAATTTTACAACCATACAAGGCATCAACCGCTTCATACATGGGCCGATCTTCAAGCAACTGGCCACGTAACTGCTCGGCCAGGCCAAAGGTCACTTCACTCGAAACAGGGGCAAGCGCCTGACCATTCAGCGCAGCATAAATATCACTTTCATCCACCAGGATGTCGCGTGCGATCACCGACGATTCGGTATCGGTCAGCAGGCTCAGCAACCAGCGTTTTAAATCGATGCCTTCTACCGCGTGATCCGCTTCAAACTCCGCCACAATAGACTCGAGCTTGTTGCGGTCTACTTTGCCTTCCGCCAGATAACCCTGATAAACACTACGCGGTAAAAAACTACGCCCGTGGAAAATCTCGCTACCTTTTTTCACCGCGTCAGCAAATGGCAGATGCTCCAAGCCATGCAGTGGATTGTGATGGATAAATGAACGCATTGGCCAGAAAAATGGCACCGGTTCCGCCGCCACATAGATCATGGAGCGGATCTTTAGTTTTTCACCTAGAGACAGACTCATGCCAGACCTCCCAACATGCTAACACCGCTGATAATCAAAACAGCCAACACCGCGACATAAGACCAGGCCCTACCTGCACTCATGTCAGCAGCACTGACTTTGCTGTCAGAGCCTATCAACAGGCCTTGAATCAATCTGGCACCGGCCCATCCCCAGATAAACCATGCGACGGCCAACATTAAGGCCAGGACAAATGAATCATCTGCAATATTCAACATAGCAGTCATCAATGCCGAAAAGGCTGGAAACAGAGGCGTAGCAATAATTGCCAGCACCACAACCACAATCAGCCAACATAGGCGTGGCAGTGCTTGTGCCAGTCCGTTGTATAGCCCCGTGTAGGCTGCACCAAAGCGCGTTTCCAATTCACCACTAAGCAGCAACAACAGCACAACCGGCACACTGATTCCGAGTGCAAAGAAGACAAGCTCAGACAGGCTTGCATCATTAACCCCTATCGCCAGCCATAACACCGCCCAGACTGAGGTTGCCATAAAGCTCGCCCACAAACTGACTTCCCGTAGAACCAAGGCTCTAAAGCCATACAAAATAGCTGTCAGCAAGGCCCAGCAGATAATCCATATTGGAATTTCTATGCCGACAGAATAAGCAATTGCCAGCCCTATCTGCGGCCAGACCAGTAAAAGTGCAATGCGTAACGAACGGTTACCCAGGCGGTTAAACAAGCCGTTGAACACCATGCTCAAAGGAAATAGCGGTAAAAATAATCCCGCGACGATAAGCAGAATCTCAGACATTAGCGCCACCTCAACAACACATTCAGACGTGCAGATGCTTTTAACAACGCCCGTGTTAACCAGGCATATAGATCAGACAGATAGAACTCGCGTGAAACCAAGGCGTAGAAACTGATCCACAAGTGATTAAAACGTTCTCCCACCTTGAGACGATTTGTGTCCGAATAGTAGGTAAATACCCAGCCCGCCACAATAATAGCCGTGGTCAATACCACCAGCACATCAAACCAAAATACATCGATATGGGCAGCCGAATAAATCTCAGTGCGGAATGCAGGGTCAGGATACAAGAACACATCAAATGCATGACTGATCAATACATAACCGAGAATTACCAGCGCGAAGGAGAAAATAATCATTCCCACCAGGCGCCAAACATTCTGCACATCCATGCGGTAGGTATTAAACAACAGCTGTGCACCAGTGATCCAACCAAAGAACAACAGTACGATTGCCCCTTGCTTTTGGAAAAAGTCCTGTGCCACCAACCAATGAGCCATAAACAAGATAATAATAGGCACGGCCAGGGTAATCCCTGCCATCACAAGCCAGGGTTGTCTTCGTTTTGCAGTGCGCCGTTCTACCACAAATGTATACAGGTCTTGCTTTGGCACGCCGTCGTGCTGACGCGCTTCGTTTATTACGCTGCCTGCTCCAAGGAACAGGGTGCCTTTGAACAGACCGTGAGCAATCAAGTGATAGATCGCCAGAGAAAAGGCGCCCACACCACACTCCATAATCATGAAACCCATCTGCCCCATAGTGGAGTAGCCAAGGGCCTTTTTGATGTCATTCTGCGTCAACATCAACACAGAGCCGATAATCGCAGTCACCAACCCCATGGCAAACAACAAATGCATGACACTTTCTGTTTGCACAAAGATTGGAGCAAATCGATTAATCAGGAAGCCCCCCGCATTTACAATACCCGCATGCATCAATGCTGATACAGGCGATGGCCCATCCATGGTGTAAGGCAACCAGGTATGCAAGAACAGTTGCGCTGAACGTGCAAACGCTGCTAACGCCAACAACAAGCCAACAGCCTCTTCCACTGCCATGCCAAAGTAGTGATGCTGCCCGGGGTTTGCTGTGATCTCGGCAAATATTTCTGCCAACGACCAGGTACCAAAGGCGTGGTACAGCAGAACAGCCGCCAAGACCAGCGCCATATCACCAATCCGGTAAGTGATAAGCGTCCAAAGTGCGTAGCGTGATGCAACGGGACTCTTAGTATCGAAGCCCAAAAGAAAATACAACACCACACCGACGAAATGCCATGCCACAACTAGTGTAATCAAGTCACCAGATGTCACCATTAGCAACAGTGAAGCAGTCATAAAATCAAGCAACATAAAGAAGCGTCCATAGCCCGCTTCCTCAACCATGTAACGCACTGAATAGATACGCACAATCAGACTGATACCTGTAATCAATACAGCCATCAAACTGCTTAATGGGTCGGCCAGTAATATCCCCCAGCCATCCATAAGCGCGACTTGGGCGGTATCATCACTACTGAATATTTTCGCGAGTAGTAAAAGCGCCACGCCAAAAGTCACCACCGCAGCGGATACGCTAAGCTTGGCCGCCCCATACCCTAGAGTTTTGGAAAAAAGCTGATTGACTAGCCCTGCCAGAAGCGGCAAGGTCAACAAGAGAATGACGAGTTGTTCCATGATACTGAACTATCTCCAATCAAACGTGACATGCAAATTACGGCAGGAACAACCAAGAGATCGCGGCGCTCAAAGACCCGTTTATTGCGCGACTGGCAACAAATCCAAGCCCTCATTCCTCCCGAATGCACATCTACGATGTACGCGATATTTTTATTGGGGCATTAAGTTAACATAGCCCATCAAATTTATCCCCCTTCGACGAAAAGAGAGACTGTTAACCATTTACTCTTTTATATACTATTCTGGATTTTAAATCCTAGTGATTTACGCTTCTAAACACCGTTTTATCACTGAGTATAAATTCTTTATCAAAACTTTCGAAAGACGTGTAATTCACACACATTTCTAATAACAAAAAGGGGCCAATCAGCCCCCTTTGATATATATGTAAAACACAGAAACTAGTCAGGCCATACACGACGCGAAGAAAAACTGGACACTTGTTCTGGCGCTTTTTTAGCCTGTTGCACTTTGTTTGCAATCGCTGTTGATTTTTTTGTAACCGCTTTTTTAGGAGCAGCTTTCTTAGGCGCTACTTTTTTAGGGACTGCTTTTTTCACTGTCGCGGGCGTGGCTATCTTTTCGTTTTCAGTTGTCATGTTAGTCTCCTTTGTCTTCCTTATAATCGCCATCCAAGGGTTGCTGAATTTTATCGCCTGGTGCGTACTCATTCACCTGGTCAATAAACGCCTTCTGCTTGGCCGTCAACCCAACCGCTTCGTCTTCAATTTGGATGGTCATCGACACGTGAGTGGAACCGAAATTCATATCAGGGTAAAAGTCTTCACGATCAGATAAATCACCCGTAAAGTCTAAAAAATCACGTGTCGCATCATAATTTGGGAACTCGATGCGTCTTTCCAGGCGTTGTGGCCGTTTACGCTGAGTCCAGAAATCAACCATGGTCACTTTCCTTGAAAGACATAAAATTCTATTCGCTCGTTTTTTTCAACAAATGATGCCAATTGGCAAATTCATTCACATGAGCTCTCTCTTCTTGTAGCAATTGTTCAAAAAACAGCTTGTTATCAAAATCATTGTTTGCCGCGCAGTGTTCTACAGCTTGCTGATAGAAACCGACTAACTCAGTTTCAAATGCGTGAACAGCGGCCATTACTTCTGGTAATGAGTCGCCTAACCGAGGTGCGCGCAATTGTGTTGCATTAGGAGCAACCCCCAACATTAGCATGCGGGAGATAATACGCTCGGCATGCCCCATTTCTTCTTTCGCCTCGTGCTGAAATTTATCACTAATTTCATCAAAGCCACGCAGCTTAAGCAGGTTCGAGACAGTCAAATGTTGCTGAACTGCGGTCATCTCCAGGCTCAGGGCCCTGCCGAGAAAACCTAGTACAACCTCGTCTGTCGTTGAATAGATCATGCTAAGGGATAATTCTTAATTAAGTCGTTTGAACCGGGTAAAGGTGAGGGAATCGCCCCCTTTTGGAGGCGATTCACCCGATCCAGCACTAAGCTTAGCCGTTGTTCAGAACAGGCTCAACTTCTTTGTGAGGACGTGCAATGATGTGCGCAGCAACAAGACCGTCGCCTACACGCTCACATGCGTCAGCGCCAGCGCGAACAGCAGCGTTAACCGCACCCGTTTCGCCACGAACCAATACAGTTACGTAGCCACCGCCAACGAATTCACGACCGATCAGGCGAACTTCAGCAGCCTTAGTCATTGCATCAGCAGCTTCGATTGCAGGAACCAGACCGCGAGTTTCGATCATACCCAGAGCGATACCGTAAGTGTCATTTGCCATTGTTTTAACTCCTTAGTAGTTATGCTAATTAAATATAGTGAAAATAAATCAATTTTTAGGCAGCGCTACCGGTAGGCAGTGCGCTTTCAACTTCTTTATGAGGACGCGCGATAATGTGCGCAGCAACCAGACCGTCACCTACACGCTCACATGCGTCAGCTCCGGCACGAACAGCGGCGTTAACAGCACCGGTTTCACCACGTACCAAAACAGTTACGTAGCCACCGCCAACGAATTCACGACCTACAAGGCGAACTTCTGCCGATTTAGTCATTGCATCAGCTGCCTCGATAGCAGGAACCAGACCGCGTGTTTCGATCATGCCCAGAGCAATACCGTATTCATTTGCCATTGTTTTCTCCAATTTAGTGAGTTGTTTCTAATTCCAACCACAGCACTGTTTAGGTGTTGTGGCACTTAATTCCTAATCTGTTTCCCAGTTTTCAATCACACCACCGATCGTTAAATCAGTAATGACTGACTTGTCTGGCAATGCCAGGCGAGCTGCTGAGCCGCTGATGGTATACACCCAGTTTCCTTTGCGACTGCCAATGGTATCTACTGCCACCATATATTTGCCTTTTTGATTTTGTAATAACCTCAAAGGCAGTTTTTCAATCCCTTCATGGCGGTGAGTACAAATAATAGACCCAGCCACTTGAAAGATTTCCATGACCCTATTCGCCCTCTGCTTCAGGCGGCCATTGATCAAGAATACCGACGATAGTTAAATCAGACGGATACTCTTTGTAACCCGCAGCATCACGTGCAGCTGAGCTACCAACACACAACACCCAATCACCGGGTGAAGCACCTACTGAATCAACTGCGACCAAGCGCGAACCACCATCAATCACTACCTGCAGATGTTTATGCGCTAACGCCTCAATCCGATTGGTAGAAACCAGCGGTCTTTCAACCTGACAAATCTTCATTAGTGATGCCCTCCAGTCTCTTCAGGTATCACAGAACTGCTTACCACCTCGATCTTGTTATCCGCGTTACAGTCGCGAACCACCAACAAGGTGTGTAACAAACCTTTTTCAGTCTGTTCGGGAAAACGCTTGCGCATTGCCTCGTCCAGACATTTACAACGTGCTACTGCGCGATCACGCTCACCCGGCACATTGCCATGGTAGTCGTAACGAATTACAACCGGTGCTGGTAATCCGCGCTTGATGTTAAGACCAGTAAAGATCTTAATACCAACATCCAAATCTTTGGCACCCTGCTCAACGGTCTTGAGGTATGCAAAGTAAGTCAAGTTTCTTAACTGTACTTCTTCAAAGCCTACACCCATGCCGATAAAACGTTCTTGGTGACCAACATCACTGTAACTACCGTTGAAATAGGTACGCACATAGTCGATCTGCGAAATATTATTCAACAGCAAACGAGTAATAATTTTCACCATACCCTCAGAAGGTTGAACACCTTGCTCTGCTGCCGACTTGTTCACAATATCAGTTACAACCGACTTACCATTCGACGCACTCAAATGACGAGTCCGGTTATAAACATCACCCGCATCGATAAAACGAGCCCCATCTATACCGCCTTGCGCGTCCGGAAGATGAATACGGATTGTATCGTTATCCGTATCAATACCGATCAACATCAAATCAATCGAGGCACCGCAGCAAAAACTATTTTCAATACCTTGCTGGAAAGCCTCTAAACGACCCAGCGCACCAGCTGCTGCCTTCACCGAATCACTACCATGTGCCGCACAACCTTCAACATCAGGCTGGCTGCTGCTGTAGTGATACATTGCCGCCTTCAAATAGCGAGTTGGTTCAGATGCCGCATTAGGTTCGCCCTCACGATGACGCAAATGCTCAACCTTGACCCATTTTTGAATACTATCTTCAACATCAAACATGGCTCCGGCATATGACTTGCGACGCACACTCTTATGGGGCAGACGCAACACATAACGAACAGCATGAGCTAAACGACCATCAGCACACGGCGACACATCAAAGATATGAAAACCACAGCTCTCGATGAACGCCTGAAAACCTTCATCACTAGCATCAACCAATGGTTGATTCTCATAAAATTCATCTGCAAAACGTTTGAAGGTTTCAAACACGCACCAGGCATAAATAGTTCGCATATCTAAAGGTGCGATCCAGGTGTTATCAAGCATATTCTCAGGCAAAGAAAACCCCAGCTCTTGCTCGGCAATGCTTTGTGCCTGTGAAACAAAGTCCACTCGGTGTTGGTATTGCGCAATCAAGCGCAACACATCTTCAATCTTATCGAAAGCTGACTTGCTGCGGCTTTCGTACTTATACAAACGGGCATTATCAGCAGCGCGACAGAAGGGGTGGCTAGCCCCTTGCGCAATAGAAACAGGCGAAGCCGTTCCCTTACGCTTACGACGGGCCACATCTTCAGCAGAGCGTACACGCTGCTGAGAAGTTGCTCGTCTATTTAGTCTACCTGCCAACATCAATTCGTCCGTATCAAAATTCTATTTATAAAAACGTTAACTTAATTTGGAGTGGAGGCAGGGCAAGCCCTGCACTCCGTCCATTCTACCTCTAGGTACTACCTAAGGCGTTTAGCCGCGAGCTCCACCGGAGACCGTTACCGCCGCACCTTTAGATCCACCACTACCGCCTGTGACATTGGCTGATTCGCGAACCACTTCTGGTTCACGCTTCGCCTCAACACCAGGCATGGCACTCATAGGGCCGCGACGTGACGGGTTGCGACGGGCAGCTGTCGTGCCCTCAGTTCCCGTTACACGATCACCACGATCCCAATCATCACCAGTGATGTTCATACCTGTCTCAATACCTTCACCAGTCACACGACTGATTGGGCTTTCTGACTTTTCCTTGGGGGCAACCTCAATTACATTGGCCGATCGACCGCCGAAACGCGATTGTTCAGTACCTGTAATTTTGCCTTTACCCATGGAAAACGCACCAGTGATAGGGCCTTCTTCACCTTCGTATCCAGCACCAGTCACACTTGAACCAGTCTTGGTTACTCCAGTCGCTACAGTTGGCAGCACTGTAAACTCACCTTCAGCGATCGGCTGTGGAAAATCAGGCTCCCCTGCACCAGCAGGAGCTGCACCACAAACATTCTTCACTTCAGAAGCTGCCAAATAAGGCGTACCACTCACAGTTTGACATGCGCCTTCTTCAGCACCAGTCATCTGCTTGCCGCTTAGACCAGGCTGCAGACCGGTAATGTCCTTACCTACACCCTGGCGAATCGGCATTACCGAACGCTGACGAGTTTGACGTTGGTCTTCTGGAGCACAGAATGACTCAAACGTCTCAGACCCTGCGTATGGCGTACCCGTTACTGCCTCACAAGTACCGCTCTCATTACCAGTCACATTGTCTGAACGACTTGCTTTTGGACCTGAGATTACAGTGCCTCGAGTAGTTTGCGAATGACTGATCTTGGTCGCACTTGGAGTAGGACTTACACCACAAGACGCAAACTCCTCTTTACCCAAGTATTCACTACCAGTTACATCACGACAGCTACCCTTTTCCGCACCTGTCAGCACCGTAGAACCACCCACTTTACCGCCAGAAGTCACACGACCACCGCGCAGTGTTTCGGTTGTTTCTACTTTCTTAGGCGCTTTAGGCGCTTCACCCTGACAGAACTTGTCAAAGACATCCGCCGACATGTAATTAGTACCTGTAATACCGGCATTACACAGACCTACTTCATCACCCGTCATCTTCTCAGTGTGTGCTACATCAGTACCACTGATCTGCTTAGCTTCTGCCGCGTTACGAGGACGACGAGCACGAGCTGGCGCACTAGATGCACTACCACGTGAACCATTCTTACTACGCGAATCACGTACCGTACGAGCAAGATCACGAGCCGAAATATCTGGGTTAGCCTGACGTGCAATCGAAGCTGAAGAGTTTTTACCATGAGCTTCCAGACCAGCCTTACCGCGACCAGCCATTGCAGCACGACGCGCACGAGACAACATGCGACCAGTATCACTAGCGTTCACTACAGATCTTCTCTTAACAGCTTTGACACCGTTAGCAGCAGGTGCAATCGCTGCTGGAGCAGCGGCATTCGCCTCTGCTTCCTGACAGCACGGACCACCACAACCACATTTACCTTTGCTCGCTTTAGCTTCTGCCGCAGAGCGACGCTTCAACGCCATTTCACTGTCACGCTGACGATCTTTGCTTGACTCTGCCCGTTTGCCACGACTTGCTAAAGACTCACGACGCAGACGCGACGCACTCTTTTTAGCTGGCTTTTGACGAGGCACGCTTGGAGCAGGAGCAGCAAAGCTTTGCGCAACTGGTGCAGCAGCCTGTGGAGCTGGCGCAGGTGTTGGATTCGCAGCAGGAACCGGCTTACGCTTAGGCTGACGGGTAGGCGCAGTAGCAGCAGCTGAACGAGATTTACCGCTCACTTGCATTTGTCGATGTGCCCTGGAGGCAGCACGACCAGTTTGCTGTTGGCTTGCCATATTATTTCCCATCCGTTCTAAAAAACTTGAACAAAATTCGGCGCGGGAATCACTCCCGCACCGAGATCACCCATTTACCAAGCGCGAGAACCGCCTTGCGCTTTGAATACTACGAAGTTTACGCCCTGAGATTGGGTGTAGTTATCGTAGCCAGTCAAACGGATATTGTGATCAGGATATTGGCTACGGCAAGCTTCCAGCTCGTTAACCACGTTATTCAGATCAGTTTCACCGAAGAACGGCAGTTTCCACATAGTCCAGTAATGATCCCCAGCATTTTCTGGCAATTCGTGCTCGATGCCAGGAGTCAGACCTTGCGCGATCATGTAATTGATTTGCGCATAAACTTCTTGCTGTGTCAGCGGTGGCAGGAAACCGAAAGTCTCCAAAGTGTTTTTAGTTTGGTAATCACCTGTTACAGACATGATTTTTCCTCTTTAAAATTTGTATTGAAACAGTCTTTATGTCCAAGCAAACAGCTTATTGAACGTCCAGCTTGTCAACTGTATCGAATTCAAACACGATTTCTTTCCAAGTTTCCATGGCGATAGCCAGTTCTGGGCTATGCTGAGCAGCTTGAGTAAGAATGTCCTTACCTTCACGCTCCAGCTCACGACCTTCGTTGCGAGCTTTAACACAAGCTTCCAGCGCAACACGGTTAGCAGCAGCACCTGCAGCGTTACCCCATGGGTGACCTTGAGTACCACCACCGAACTGCAAACAAGAATCATCACCAAAGATATTCAGCAGTGCAGGCATGTGCCATACATGGATACCACCAGAAGCTACTGCGAATACACCAGGCATAGAACCCCAGTCTTGATCGAAGAAGATGCCACGGCTACGATCTTCAGGAACGAAAGATTCACGCAACTGATCAACAAAACCCAAAGTAGAATTACGATCACCTTCCAGCTTACCTACAACAGTACCAGTATGCAGTTGGTCACCACCAGACAGACGCAGACACTTAGCCAGCACGCGGAAGTGGATACCGTGATGAGGATTACGATCAATTACTGCGTGCATTGCACGGTGAATATGCAGCAACATGCCGTTTTCACGACACCAGTTAGCCAGACCTGTGTTAGCTGTGAAACCGCCAGTCAAGAAGTCATGCATGATGATTGGTTGACCCAACTCTTTCGCGTATTCAGCACGCTTGTACATTTCTTCTGGAGTAGAAGCAGTAACGTTCAGGTAATGACCTTTACGCTCACCTGTTTCACGCTCGGCTTTATCGATAGCTTCAGCAACAAAGTCCCAACGATCGCGCCAGCGCATGAACGGCTGCGAGTTGATGTTTTCATCATCTTTAGTCAAATCCAGACCACCTCGCAGACACTCATATACTGAACGACCGTAGTTCTTGGCAGACAGACCCAGCTTAGGTTTGATGGTACAACCCAGCAGTGGACGACCGTACTTATTCAAACGATCACGCTCTAGCTGGATACCAGCTGGCGGGCCACCACAAGTTTTGATGTATGCGATTGGAAAGCGGATATCTTCCAGACGCAGAGAGCGCAGGGCTTTAAAACCGAAAACATTACCAACCAGAGAGGTCAGTACATTTACAATAGAACCTTCTTCAAACAGATCCAGAGGATAAGCTATAAAAGTATAGAAAGCGTCTTTGTCGCCAGGTACGTCTTCGATGCGATACGCACGACCTTTGTAGAACTCAAGATCAGTCAGCAACTCTGACCACACTGTAGACCATGTACCAGTTGAAGACTCAGCAGCTACCGCAGCAGCAACTTCCTCACGTGGCACACCAGCCTGTCCTACTACCTTGAAACACGCCAACAGATCAGTATCTAGAGGCACGTAATCTGGAGCCCAGTAAGTATCGCGATACTCTTTTACTCCAGCATCATATTTGGCCATCTTCTTCTCCTAATGTTTGTTAATCGAAGTGGAAATAAAAACTTGATGAGAGAATAGACCCTACAGACACATGTGACTAATCGATATAAAAAATGATAGACATAGACAACATCTATACCGCACTCGAATCCCGACCATCATATTCATCCATACAGAGCTGAAACAACCTTCTTACCCAAATTCACACTGCACACTCATCTACACAAGAGCCATCAACGCCTTGTATAGACAAAATCTATGAACCCTCATCAAAAACAACATGCAAACATTCGCGATCACTTACATCAGACACCACAATCGCCTTTAACTGTCTTTTAAACACATAAGTAAGGAAGTTAAAAAACATACTCCGGTAAAAATGAGATGCTTAAAATCCATTTCACGCAGTTATTTAGACCCGCTAATAAAACATCCACACACAATAAAATCTACATATTAACTGAATAAAATTCAGCTCAAACCAGAACCAAAAATATCAAACCTTGATAATAGAAACGCGAAGGTAGCCGCCCAAATGAGAAACTACGCTTCTAAGAGGCGACCAACTGCCACCTCAGACGAAAATCACAGGCCGATGATGTAAGCACAGTTAAAACGCTTAACATATTAAGCATAACTTAAAACAGCAACAGAAAATTATTGAGCCTAATCAGGCCATACCCGACGAGACGCACTCAAAACCTTCACTTCATTTTTGTCCTCAACAGCCTTTCCTGTTTCAGGTTTTATTACGCTTTCTTTTGAATCATTTAGCTGCCTTGCAGCGCGCACACTTTCCGCCAATTTGCCTGCCATTTTGCTATTCATGAATTACACACCTCGTCAATAATCTGCTCAATTTCTTCCACGGCCGCTGCACCACGCTTACCAATGCAATAGACGCTTCCACCTTCAATAGCGGAGGTTCTGTAAATCGCCCTACGCTTTAACACACCTTTCAGGGCAGGAATATCGAACTCTGCCAACGCCTCTTGCATCGCTCGCGACAAAGCACTGCGACTTTCAACCTGGTTAACAATCAAATAAGGCTGAAGTTGTGGCCGCGACAACTTCACGTGCTCCAAGGTATCCGCCAAGCGAACACTCGCCCACAAATCAACCGGAGAAGGTAATACAGGAATAAGCACCTTATCCGCAACTGACATCGCCAACCGCGTCGCCTCAGCATCAACAGAAGGCGGACAATCGATAACGACAAAATCATAATCCTGGCGAAAACGGTTAACCTCCCTCGCCAGATTGCCCGCCACAGCAATAACCGACACGGGAAAAGGACGCTCATCCGAAGCCAACCCAGCCCACTGCCCGGCAGACCCCTGTGGGTCGGCATCCACCACCAGCGCCCGGCCTCGTTTTGCCAGACCAGCCGCCAAATTCATGCTAAGCGTTGTTTTACCCGCGCCCCCTTTTTGATTAGAGACAGCAAAAACCAGTACTGACATAACATTTCCTATATTTCAGCTCGACACATTAATCATAAATACTATTCTTAATTTTATCTAATAGAAAAGCGCCATCGGCCACGGTACGGTGCTTGAATTTTTTCAACGCATATTGAATATCTATACTTTTAACACACTCACTGATGACACGATAAAGCTCAAGACCTAAGAACACATAAACCAGCCAACCAACAAGGTTAAGGGCACCTCTAAAAATCACCAAGTTTTAAAGGAATCTCGTTTCGCGGAAGCAAAATCACAGCCGTCATTTTTTGGCATGATCAATTAGAAGGATAGAGAGGGGTGAAATGGTAACTTTATAGCCGCCATTTCCACCATTTCCACCATTTCCGCCTTTTTCTCCCCTTTCTTCATGCTACAGGCACACTGATTCTGCATAGCGTCGCGAAGCGTCTCATGTTGTATGTCAGATTCATTAATCCAATTTTGGTCTTTGCCCTTGCTATGCCTATCGTTCGAACGAATAGGCCGCCTTGTTCGTTTTCGATTGAGCCGAAGATGTGCTCCACTCGGGCGCGTATTTGGGATTTTCTTTGAAACTGTCCGGGGTGCCTCCTTCTTTGATTTGTTTGTTCTCTTCCCGCGTGTTGCGCTGGCGGGGAACATCGACAAAGCTGGCGTCGATGATTTGTCCCTTTCTCGCTTTGA
>Ga0316207_10002966_pt1 | contig 16468 bp, 15 predicted proteins | sample 6weekpyrite_MG_FD_204943 | JGI IMG/M metagenome (GOLD analysis project Ga0316207, IMG submission 204943) | Microbial mat bacterial communities from mineral coupon in-situ incubated in ocean water Damariscotta River, Maine, United States -... | ecosystem: Environmental > Aquatic > Marine >...
GCTTTACGCGTATCATCAACTAACAGGCATGGCACTTTAATTTGCACCGGCTGACTGACAACCGCCGCAACTGCTCCTGCATCAATAGCTTGTTGAATATAATCATGCGCATCAAAATTCTCACCCTGCAAAGCAATAAATAATTCACCTGCCTGCACTGAGCGCGTATCCGTACTAACACCACGAAATTCAATATCGTCGCCAGAATAGTTGGTGCCTAAATATTTGGCAGCTTGCGACAATGGCATATGGCATGCGTTCATTGTTGCTGCTCCTCTAATATTTTTTTTGCCGTATCGACATCACTGAATGAAAGTCGTTGCTCACCGATTAGCTGATAATCTTCATGGCCCTTTCCTGCAATCACAACGACATCACCGCGTGAAGCATGCGTTATTGCATAAGCAATCGCTGCACTTCTATCCTGTTCTATGCTTACATTTTCTTGGCGCTGAATACCTGAGCATATTTGCGTAATAATTTCATCACTTGCTTCACTACGAGGGTTATCATCGGTTAAAACAATTTCATCGGCATATTGTTCTGCAACACTTCCCATCAATGGTCGCTTACCGGCATCTCGATCACCACCACAACCAAACACACACCAAATTTTCTTACTGCAATGTGTTCTAAGCGATTTAAGTACTTGCTCTAATGCATTCGGGGTATGTGCATAGTCAACAAAAACCACTGGCTGAGTTTTAGTTCCAGGCACATGTTGCATGCGACCTGGTACGCTGGTTAATTTTTTAATCCCTTCTACAGCATCTGTTAGTCGGATACCGTTCAATAACACCGTCGCCAATACGGCTAAAATATTTTCTGCATTAAAATGCCCATACAGTGAACTGCTTACCACGGTGTCACCCCATGGACTACTGATATGCATACTTAAACCAGATTCGTTAAACTGCAAATCACTACCTTGCACGCAACCTAAATGCATCAAACTACTGCGCAATACTGACGCATCTGCATTCATTGCATCACTCAAGCTATAAGCAATCGATTGCACGGTATCCGGTAAACTTTCAAGAATTTCACGACCGAATTCATCATCGGCATTGATCACGGCATAACGTAGGCCAGGCGTAGCAAATAACGCTTGCTTACTTCTGCCATAACTCTGCATGTTTTTATGGTAATCAAGATGATCGCGACTTAGATTTGTAAAAATAGCCGTATCAAAATGAACGCCATTAACTCGTCCTTGATCAAGTCCATGTGATGAGACTTCCATCACCACCTCACTCACTTCCTGCTCCAGCATACGAGCCATAAAATGATGCACAGTCACCGCATCAGAGGTGGTGTTACTACTTGCTTGCAAAGCACCATGTAAACCATTGCCTAACGTACCCATCACTGCCGTTTTGTTAGTACTGGAAAGCAACTCCGCCAGATAATGACTACATGATGTTTTACCATTAGTACCGGTAATCCCTGTAACACTTAAAGACTGGCTTGGCCGACTATAAAAACGATCGGCAATAAAACCAATTTTCACACTTAATTGATCAATTTCGATTAATGGAATAGCCGCTGATTGCAGATGACTCAGATAATCTGAAATTTCATTTTGTTCAGTTAATGATTTCTCATAAATTATGGCTGCCGCACCCGACTGCAAAGCAGCGTCAGCATAAGCAAGACCATGCTGTTGTGTTCCCTGACAAGCTACAAATAAAAAACCATCACTCACTTTACGACTATCAAGACTCATGCCAGAAACCTGACAGTGCATATCAACCACGCAATCTTTTTCTACAAAACCATCGAGCAACTCGTAAAGCGGGAAGCCTGATACTATGAAATTGTCAGCAGCCATCATGGACGACCTCCAACACCAGCAACTTTCAACATTGATGCTTCTGTGTTTGGCAAATTATCAGGACTAACATTTAATAGTCTTAATGCCCCGGCAATAACGTGCGAGAAAACCGGTGCAGCAACTACGCCACCATAGTAATCACCATTATTAGGTTCATTAATTAACACCACCATCGCCAGGCGCGGATTATTGACGGGTGCAATACCAGCAAATAAAGATAAATAGCGATCTTCTAAATAACCACCGACACCCGACTTTCTCACTGTGCCGGTCTTACCCGCAACTAGATAATTTTTAATTGCCGCGCGCGTCCCAGTACCACCAGACTCAACAACACGTTGCATCATTTTGCGAATTTGTTTCGCAGTACTGGCCTCAATCACACGTTGCTGCTTTTCGCGTACGTCATTCAAATCATCAACGCGAGTTAATGTCACTGGACGAACCACACCATCATTCGCCAAAATGCTATAGGCTTGGGTTAACTGTAATAAGGTTGTTGAAACACCATAGCCATAAGCTAAGGTGGCGCGATCAATGTCACGCCATTTACGGTAGTCAGAAAGCATTCCACTCGATTCACCGGGGTAACCACTTTCAGTAATTTCACCAAACCCCATTCGTGCCAACATGTGCCAATGTTGTTCTGGCGTCAGTGATAAAGCCATTTTGCTCGCACCGACATTACTGGATTTTTGTAAAATAGTTGCCACATCAATTGTGCCAAGATTTTTGCTATCACGAACGGTATTGCTGCCCACTTTGAAAAAACCAGGATTCGTATTTACCGCCGTTTTAGGTGTGTATTTTCCGGATTCTAATGCGGCTGCAACGGTAAAAGGTTTGAGTGTTGAACCGGGTTCAAACACATCTGTTACTGCTCTGTTACGGTAATTTCGACCTTTTAAGTTACGACGATTATTTGGATTAAATGATGGCTGATTAACCATTGCCAACACTTCACCACTAATAACATCCAGCACCACCGCAGAACCTGATTTTGCCTTATGCTTGGTAACCGCTTTTTTAAGTTCGCTATAAGCAAGGTATTGAATACGACGATCAATACTTAAAGCCAGTACACCACCCGGTTCAGGTAACTTAATACTATCTACATTCTTAATAATGCGACCGAGACGATCTTTCACTACATGTTTACTGCCGGGGATACCTCGCAATAAGTCATCATAAACAAGCTCCACACCCTCTTGACCTACATCATCAATATTTGTAAAGCCAACCAGATGCCCTGTGACCTCAGCTGAAGGATAGTAACGACGATATTCACGCTGTAAGGCAACGCCCGGGATTTTTAACGCCATTGCTTGCTGCACACGATCAGGGTGGCTGTGTCGTTGCAAGTAAACAAATTCACGTTTACGTTTAGAACCAATTAACTGTTGCAGGTCATCGGTATCTTTACCCAGCACTTTTGCTAACTCTGCTAAACGATCACGATGTAAGCTTAATACCTGAGGATTTGCCCAAATAGAATCAATCGGTGTACTGATTGCCAAAGGCTCACCATGACGATCGGTAATCATACCGCGATGCGCAGCCATGCTTACTGTTCTTAATGAACGCGCATTACCCTCACCTTGAAGGAAATCATGCCGCAGTACATGCAAATCAACCATTCGCCACACCAACATCGCAGCCGCCAGCAACAACACAACCAAAAGGAAGTGACTGCGCCATCTAAAACCAGCTTGTGTCGTCGATGTATCCATTTATTTTTTTATAATCCGTACGTCTTCTATTTTTGGGACAACCATACCGAGTTGCGTAGTGGCTTTACTTGCTACACGTGAATGTGTTGCCCAGGTGCTTTGCTCAATTTGTAATTTTCCCCATTCAATATTCATCGCATCTCGAAGTTCTTGTTGGCCTTGTAGTTCAACAAATAATTTTCTGCTTTCATGTCGGCTATACACAACTGAAACGGCCGAAACCATCACTAAAATACTCAATGTGATAAAACTAATTTTCATCAACATCAGAGTTTCTCCGCCACGCGTAATACTGCACTACGTGCACGTGGGTTAACTGATAATTCATCCTCACCTGCGCGTATTGCTTTACCGATACTTTTAAATTTTTGATTTAATGCATCAGTTGTTACGGGAAGATGTCTGGGCAAGTCATCACCTTTCACCTGCTTACGAATAAAACGCTTGGTAATACGATCTTCAAGTGAGTGAAAACTAATTACCGCTAAGCGACCACCTTTCGCCAACACATTCACTGACTGCTCCAGGACTGTGCTGACCTCATCAAGTTCTTTGTTAAGAAAGATACGAATTGCCTGAAAACTGCGCGTGGCTGGATGTTTATGTTTTTCATGTGATGGATTTGCATCACTGATGATTTTTGCCAATTGCGAGGTTGTTGTAATGTCCTGTTCTTCACGCGCGGCACAAATTGCTCGAGCAATGCGCTTGCCATAACGTTCTTCGCCAAAATCAAACAACACCTGACTAATTTCTCTTTCCTTGGCACACGCGATCCATTGCGCTGCTGACATACCATTCTCATTGTCCATGCGCATATCAAGCGGGCCATCGTTGATAAAACTAAATCCGCGTGAGGGATCATCTAATTGGGGGGAGGAAACCCCTAAGTCGAGGAGAAGACCATCGACCCTACCTTCCAGACCACGGTTTTGAATAACCGTTTCCAACATCGTGAACGAACCTCTTTCTATGCTGAATCGTTCGTCTTGCTTAACCAACGCTTGCCCGGCTTTAATAGCCTGTGGATCCTTATCCAGACCTATCAATTGCCCTGTTGGTCCCAATTTTTCCAGTATGGCTCGCGCATGTCCTCCGCGACCAAATGTGCCATCGACATACACACCATCTGGCTTAATCTTTAGTGCTTCAAGCACCTCAACCAGTAACACTGGTGCATGTTCAAACTTCGTCGTTGTCGCCTTATCACGCATAATGGCTAGCGTGTAGTGTTACCTGCTCACCTTTACAGGGACAGGGATTCAAGTTCCGTTGGCAGTTCAAGTTCGTCTTCTTCTGACAACCAAACATCACGACGTTCATTCCAAACTTGTTCATCCCAGATTTCGAATTTATTACCTTGACCGATCAACACGGCATGGCGTTGTAAATTTGCAAAGTCACGTAATGGCTGTGACAGTAACACTCGTCCGTTACTATCAAGCTGACATTCGGTTGCATGACCAATCAACAAACGCTGCAAGCGGCGAGCCTGTTTATTCAAACTCGGCAGGCGTACTAACTTGCGTTCAATTTCTTCCCATTCAGGGAGTGGGTACATCAGTAGGCAATGATCCTGATCCACGGTCACCACTAGCTGGCCGGCACAACGATCCTGTAACCGTTCTCTGTATCGAGTCGGCATCGCCATGCGCCCTTTGGCATCGAGCGTGATTTGATTCACTCCGCGAAACATTGTTGTTCTTATTGCCTCCAGCCTGGATCTCTTTTTGGATCCATTAAATTCCACTTTGTACCACTTTTTGACACTATAGGCCTCAAACAGCCCACTGTCAACTAATGAAAGCCACTCAAAAACAGATTTCTTGCTTTACACACAATCACTTAGCGAAAATTCAGCGATCCAAAAAATGGCATAAAAGCAACACTTTTCGATTTTCACGAAACTATATAAAACAGTTAGTTATAGATTTTTTCTAGAAAAAACATTAAGAATAATGCGTAAGCATTTAAAACGGGGTAAACCCCATGAAAAGTGTTCAAAATGAAGGTGGAAGTTGGCCGATAAGCCGGGTTCTGTCTTGGACAACCACCCATTTTTGGGGAAACGCGTCGCCACACTCCTCGTTATGTAACTTTCAGTTTCTGACTAAAACGTATATAAGAGGTGCATGTCATATTGTCGTCTATCAAGTCTATCCCTAATCTGGCTAACAATTCTCTGTCTTGTGATGGGATCTGCCAGCTATGCTGCTGAGGAGGATGAAGAAGATATAGCGGAGCCCCCTTCAACAACTTTTGGCCAATTATTCGATGATGTCGGCGCTGTACTCGGGCAACCTTCTGTAAAATCAACGAATCAAACAAATGAGTCGACAGCGCCCAAAGAACCCAGTGAAATAGAAATTACCGACGATGACTCGCCATCATCGCAGTCTCAAGCAAACGAGTCCATTAATCCGATTAATAACCTGGTCAATGACATAGGCTCCCTATTAGGTGGTGGAAATCAAAATAATGTGCCCGAACCTGAACAAATTGATGTGCCTTCGGACGTTACCGCCCTCCCTGAAGAGACAAACAAGCAAGAAGACGAGAATCTCTGGAATGATTTTGATGATAATGAAGCCGTAACGCTCAACATCCGCTACAAACCTGTCCGTGATCGATTTATTAAAGCCGCTAACGCATATCGATATGGAGAAGCCGCGCAAATTCTTCTCGAAACAGGAGCTGATTATAACGATGTCGCTAAGTCAGACGTCAAACTCGTTTGTGAAACATGGTTACACATCCGTCACTTTAGAAAATTTGATATTTGTATTAAGGCTTTTGAACGTCGATTACAAAAAAATAACTCTTTTGAATTAGTCAATTCTGATGCCGTCGGTGACCTCGTAGGTATTAGAGGGAATCGTGAATACGGCGAATTTGTATTAAGCCAGTGGCGCGCAATACGTGCACTTGAATTCGGGGATAATGCCAAAACGATTATGCATGCAAAAAAAGCTGTTGCACTTTTACAAAGTAACAAAATTAGTATCACTACATCGGGCGCAATATCTGCAATAGAGAAAATAGGCTCCATCGGACTAAATAAAATTATCGATGATACTAATCGTCCTTCACATTCAAGGGGATTAGGTGCAGAAGCGTATGGTACATTAGCTATCGCAAGTAATCGGTCTGGCAATACTCGAGCAGTTATTAATTCTATTGTTGAGCTAAAACGATTAGCTAATCAGCGACTAGGTAATGAATACAAAAATCGTTACTGGCTAATACTTGCATACTACTCATCAGGAGATTTTGAATCTGCACTTTACGAAAGCAAGTTGAGAACAAAAGATAATATTGATTTACTTAGTGATGTTTTAATTGGCACAACACTAACACTAACATCACCTGTAACAGGCGATAATAATTATGACGACTATAAAGCACTTGGCTTGCTCGAATATGAATATATTAAAGCCAGTTCACTCTACAAACTAAACCGAATTAATGAAGCCAAAAACCTATACGATAAATTATTATCCTCACCATCTATTGATAGCTTTGGTTCTATCTATTTCCACCTCTTGCATGATCGAGCTAAAATTGCATTGCTCGATAAAGATACTGCAAAAGCAATATCTCTTTATGAAAAAGCCATTACTGTTATAGAGACACAGCGTTCCACCATCGCAACAGAATCAGGAAAACTGGGGTTTGCTGGCAGCAAACAAAGTATTTACCACGATATTATCAGCCTACTTTTAGAACAAGGACGTACAGGACATGCCTTCGAATATGTTGAACGCGCCAAAGCGCGTGCCATGGTCGATATGCTTGCCAGCCGTCAAAATATACGTGGTGGTAATACCTCAATAGATGCCGCGAAATATTTGTCACAACTAAACAGTGACGATGACTCTAACCTGCTCAGGACATCTACGATAAAAGACAGTACCAAGTTACGCAGCGCGTCCAGTACAGCCAAACAAGAATTAAAATCGAAATATCCTGAGCTAGCATCGCTAGTTACCGTTAATCCAGCAAGCACTCGTGATATCACTGAAAAAATTGATCGCGATGAGATCCTACTCGAATATTATCAATACGGAGAAAAACTTTATGCATTCATTGTCAGTAAAAATGGCGTATTGTCTTTCAAACTTGATGGCATAGGGCTGGTTGATGATATTACTAATTTCAGAGAAACCATTCGCAATGAAAGTTCGAAACAAAAGCGTCTTTCAAGAAAACTTCACGACCGCCTTATCGAACCCTTAAGGTCATCACTTAATACAAAAAAACTTTTAATAGTTCCACATGGCCCTTTGCATTACCTCCCTTTTAACGCACTTTATGATGGTAAAAAATGGATCGTTGACCAATACAGCATGCGTCTATTACCCAGTGCCAGTGTCATTCGATTTTTAAATAAAAATCAAAATGAAGAAGCTCGACTACTTGTTCTTGGAAATCCTGATGTAGGTGATAGCAAGATGGATCTACCCGGTTCTGAAAACGAGGCACGTCAATTATCTAAAATATGGAAAGGCAGTAAGGTTTTACTAAGACGCAATGCTTCAGAAAGCGCTATCCGAAACCTCGGAAGTCATTATCGTTATTTGCATTTTGCCAGCCACGGCCAATTCAACACAGAAAGCCCTCTCAACTCTCGACTAATGCTTGCACCTGATGCAGAAAATGATGGCAGCCTCACTGTTGGTGAAATGTATGACCTGACCCTTAATGCCGATCTAGTAACATTAAGTGCTTGTGAAACTGGATTAGGGAAAATTGCTAACGGTGATGACGTTGTGGGTCTTACCCGCGGTTTTCTCTACGCCGGGGCAAGCTCGATTGTCGCCAGCCTTTGGGAAGTTGCTGATGAACCAACCGCTTATATTATGGTTGCCTTTTACAAAAACCTCAAAACGATGCCCAAGACCGAAGCATTACGACGAGCTCAAATTAAAACCCGCAAGAAATATCCCCATCCACTCTACTGGGCCGCATTTCAGTTGACAGGCGCTCGTTAATAATTAAAAAAGGAGTTGGCCGATAAGCCGGGTTCTGTCGTGGACGACCATTCATCTGGGATGTGCGTCGCCGCACACCTCAAGCAACCTACCCGGGAACAGTGTGGGCCACACCGAATGTTCCCCTATTTGGTCTTGCTCCAGGTGGGGTTTGCCCTGCCACATTTGTTACCAAATGCGCGGTGCGCTCTTACCGCACCATTTCACCCTTACCACTCTGCCGAAGCAGCGCTGGCGGTATATTTTCTGCGGCACTTTCCGTCGGCTCGCGCCGCCCAGGCGTTACCTGGCACCCTGCCCTATGGAGCCCGGACTTTCCTCCCCTGCGCCATAAAGACACAAAGGCGATCGCCTGGCCAACTCCCGCGCGGAGTATACCTTAGCTGCCGTGAAATTAACGCTTAAATAAGCTGTAAATGCTGATAGGTTATCTTGCCAAGGAACTTGTTAAAAATATTATCGCGTCCGAGAAAAGGAATAACCAGACCTCGGCGAACACCCAGGCGTTGACGTAAACGCAGTAAATCAGGGTGTGAACGATCAAAGCTAAGCCCGCGACGTAATGCCATAACAGCCTGACGACGATGATCTAATTCTAGTTCAGCACGCGCCTGATTATAAAATACATCACCATCAAAACATTCATTAGCCGATGCGGAACGACACAGCTCAATCCCTTTGGATTGTCCCGCGTGCACCAGCATTAAGCCGTGAAATGATTGGTACTTGTTTTTGTAAACGTCATCGCGTGTAGTTTTGTGATCTGCACGTGCAAAAGAGTCCAGAGCATTCTCATGATCGCCTTCGGCAAGAAAAACCAGCCCCTCGCGAAATTCCGGACACATCACCGTGTAATCTCGATAAACATTATTACCTTCCATTGCATCTCCCTCCTTAACGAATCCCAAAAGAGTCCCCGACAAAATTCATTTTTTTGTTATATATCAAGGGGAAACTATAATACGACTAGAATAGCAAGGAATACAAGTAAGTGATTACTTCGCTTTAGCGTCTTTGATTTCAAGGGCTTTCTGATATAGCTCATTGCGTTTTGCACCACATATCTGTGCAGTAAGCGCAGCGGCTTGTTTTAAAGGAAGTTCTTCCATCAATAGAGTCAAAACCCGTTCCTGATCCTGATTTTCCTGTTTCATCAGTGGAGCGCCGGCCACTAACAGCACAATTTCGCCTCGCTGCTGATTTTGATCCTGCTCGACCCAATTTTTTGTTGCCGCAACTGAACCGGAATGTATCGTTTCAAAAGTCTTGGTCAGCTCTCTGGCTACCACCACTTCTCGCTGCGCTCCCATCACGCTTTCCAGATCGTCAAGACAAGCCAGAATACGGTGCGGCGACTCATAAAATATCATGGTACGGTGTTCGTGCTTTAATTCTTCAAAACGACCACGTCGCCCCGAAGATTTACCCGGTAAAAACCCTTCAAAAACAAATTTATCAGTAGGAAGTCCAGAGACAGACAGGGCAGAAATTAATGCACAGGGCCCGGGTAAAGGGACAACCTTAATATTGGCTTCGCGAACGGCTTTAACCAGCGGGTAGCCCGGATCACTAATTAGCGGTGTCCCTGCATCAGAAATCAGCGCAACCGACTCGCCAGTTTGCAGCCGGGATAACAGCGTTTCGATACGTTGCTGTTCATTATGCTCATGCAACGACAACATTGGCGTGCTTGCTCCAATATGCTGCAATAATTTACGCGAGACACGCGTATCTTCGGCCGCAATCACATCCACCTGTGACAACACCTCGCCGGCACGGGGGGATAAGTCACCTAAATGGCCAATCGGTGTTGCAACAATATAAAGTGTGCCTTCACTCATTGACAGAACTCGGCGCGGTCAAGATACTACGTTTCATCATGAAGACAACTTTAACATATTCAAGCCTACTACTCTGCTTGGCACTCACCGGTTTAAGCGGCTGTCTGACAACGGGGGGCTCTGTCGATTCTTCAACGCCAGATCAACCCCAACTTGTGAAGCCAGAACAACAAGCTGCCGAAGCCCTTGAGTCACAAGGGGATTACCGTGGTGCAGCAAAACAATGGCTAGGGCTTGCCAATAAAACACCTCCCTCACAAATCAAACAACGCGACACTTATTTGCTTCGCGCCGTCTCTGCCTTATTGCAATTAAAAGACGCCGGCCAAGCCGAGCAAATATTAAATTCTGTCTCTCAACAAACAACACCACGTTGGTTGCTAAGCTCGGCTCAGTTACAGCTATTACTCAACAAGCCAACAGAGACACTAAATATTTTATTTCGCTTAGCATCCGAAGATTTAGATAAAGATTTACTCCAACAAAGTCTACGGTTGCAAGCTAATGCCTATAGTCGCATGGGTAATTTTCTTAAGGCGGCTCAACAACGCGTAGTTCTTGATGCCGTGCTAGATGATGCTTTAACTCAAGACAGCAACCACGCAGACTTATGGGCGGATTTAAACCAGGTATCAATTAGCACGCTTTCCAGCACTCATGCAATCACCACACCGGGTCATTATCGTGACTGGTTAGAACTCGCCATCCTTAGCAAACAGGCCAAACAAATTGGTGGCACGGTACAACTTGAGGCGTGGCAGAAAAAACATCCATTACACCCTGCCACATCCCGTTTCCTCGCGACCTTACGCAGCATCGAACAAAGTACCACTGCCACACCAACACAAATTGCACTTTTATTGCCCTTAAATGGACGTATCGCAGAACCAGCGCGAGCAGTTCGGGATGGTTTCCTTGCGGCTTACTATAGTCAGAATGCAGGCCAGGCAAACACATCTATTCGACTCTACGATGCAGATGCCAGTAATATTAATGCCGCGTACCAACAAGCCGTTACCGATGGTGCTAACTTTATTGTTGGTCCTTTAGCTAAAGATGCAGTGAAACAACTCAGTCAGCAAACCAACTTCAGCGTGCCAACACTCATGCTTAACGCGAGTGATGAAACGACAGTACAACGTAGTCGTTTGTACCAATTTGCCTTGCTACCTGAGGATGAGGCGCGTCAGGTCGCAGAACGCATTTGGCTAGAGGGGCATAACAAAGGCATTATTATTTATCCCGAATCAAACTGGGGTGAACGTGTAGGCAAAGCATTCCAGCAACAATGGCAATCTCTGAGTGGGGAGCTGGTCGACATACAAGCTTACTCGCTCACAAGTCGTGATTATGCAAAACCCGTGCGCGAAGTACTCAATATTGATGACAGCAAAAACCGTTTCCGCAAAGTTAGAAACATTATCGGTGGAAAACTCGAATTTGAGCCGCGCCGTCGACAAGATATTGATTTTATTTTTCTTGCCTCGTTTCCTGAGCAAGCTCGCCAAATCAGGCCACAGTTAAAATTTTATGATGCCAGTAGCGTTCCTGTTTACGCAACCTCTCATGTCTATACCGGCAATATTGATAATCAACGTGATCGCGACATGAATGACATTATTTTCAGTGATATGCCGTGGACAATTGGCAATCAACAAAGCAGTTTAAAAAATAACTTATCCAAACTCTGGCAGGCTCGCAGTGAGAAACTGGCACGATTTTATGCCTTTGGCCTCGATGCCTATAACGTTATTCCACATTTACGACGTTTACAGCAGTACCCTTTTGAACGTTTCAACGGCGTCACCGGTAGCCTGCGACTTGATGGAAATTTACGTATCATGCGTCAACTAAGTTGGGCTAAATTTCGTGCTGGTAAGCCACGTCTTGAACCGATTTTAACAGAGAAGCAATCATTCCAACCCGCAACTGAAAAAGCCATTGAATCGGGGTTCCCCAAACCCAGAATATAAAACAACATGACAAGGAGGTCATATGTTACACACTCAGCAACAAATCATAGGCAAATCAAAAGAGAAGCTTGCCTGCCGATACCTTGAAAAAAAAGGTTTTAAACTCATCGAAAAAAACTATTATTGCCGACGAGGCGAAATAGATTTGATTATGCGCGATCAGGACTGTCTGGTTTTTATTGAGGTTCGCTACCGCAAGAACGATCGTTTCGGTAGCGCACTTGAAAGCATACATTTTCACAAGCAAAAACGACTCATCTTCACCGCCAAACAGTATTTACAGCAAACCCGCACCCCGCTTGCTTCACGTTTTGACGTAGTTGCTATCAGTGGTGATGAGGCTAATCCATCCATCAACTGGATAAAAAATGCTTTCGGGACGTAGCGGTCGACAACCGTTATAATAACCACAGCTTAGGACTCATTCAGGATATAAAGTGGACGCAGAATACAGAATTCGACAGCATTTTCAGGACAGCATTCAGGCTAAAACACAGGCTTTGGAAACATTGACGATGCCTATTGCTCAGGCTGCTGAGAGTATGACAAAGGCACTGCTGAGCGAGCATAAAATACTCAGCTGCGGTAATGGTGGTTCGGCAGGCGATGCCCAGCACTTCTCTTCTGAAATGTTAAACCGCTTTGAAATGGAACGTCCGGGCCTACCAGCCATCTCTCTTACCACTGATACGTCTACAATTACTTCCATTGCCAATGACTATTCCTTCAATGAAGTATTTTCTAAACAAGTTCGTGCACTGGGTCTAGCTGGTGATGTGTTACTCGCAATATCAACCAGTGGTCGTTCTGAAAATGTTAGTCAGGCCATTAAAGCAGCGCATGATCGTAATATGACCGTGGTGGTTCTAAGTGGCCGTGACGGTGGCAGCATTAGCAGTCTACTAACAGAACAAGATATTGAAATTCGTGTGCCGGCTACCTCTACTGCGCGGATACAGGAAGTACATATTCTCATTATTCATTGCCTATGTGATCTCATTGATCAACAACTACTTAAACAAGAGGACTAATAAATGAAATTTAATGTTTTTGTTTTAGCGGCTTTAATCCTCTCCACAACCATACTACAAGGCTGTGCAACCGCTGTTGTTGGTGGTGCGGCAACTGGCGCGGCAGTTGTGCATGATCGTCGCAGTGCTGGCACCTTTGTTGACGATGAAATTATTGAAGTCAAAGCGGTAAAAGAATTATTTTCCGATCAGGAGATTTTTGACAATACACATATTAATGTTACGTCTTATAACAATATCGTTCTGCTAAGTGGCGAAGCACCTACTGATGCCTTAAAAAACAAAGCGGCGAGTATTGTTTCACCGATTCCCAAGGTTCGGAAAGTGCATAATGAAATTGTCATTGCTGCACCGAGCTCATTGTTAACGCGAAGCAGTGATACCTGGATCACTGCGAAAGTGAAAACCAATTTATTTCAGGTTAAAGATTCACCCGGTTTTGATCCAACTCGCATCAAAGTTGTCACTGAAAATGGAAGTGTCTTTTTGATGGGGCTCGTTCACCGCAACGAAGCGGATATTGTCATTGATGCAACACGGACAGTGAGCGGTGTGCAACGCGTTGTGAAATTATTTGAGTACATTAATTAACAGCGCTGCGAACCCTGTTATCTTCTAATGCCCGACACTAACGCGCAACCACTTCCGGCCGCATTTGTTTCCCAGCTAATTGAATTTGTTGGCGAGAAAAATGTTCTCACCGAGAAAAATGAATGCTGGAATTATGGATACGATAACAGTCGTGGACATGCGCTACCCCAGGCAGTTGTATTTGCCACTTCTCACTCTCAGGTGCAGTCTATTGTCAGCTTGTGTAATGAGTTCAGCGTGCCACTGACAACGCGCGGACGCGGTACTGGTACCACCGGTGCGACAGTGCCCTTGCATGCAGGATTGGTTGTTTCACTTGAGCGCATGAACAAAATATTACGCGTTGATCCTGCCAACCGACTTATCGTCGCCCAATCTGGCGTGACCAACCAGGACATTCAACTTGCCGCTGCTGAACACGGTTTTTTCTGGCCACCCGACCCCACCAGTGCCGCATTCTGTAGTATTGGTGGCAACCTTGCCTATAACTCGGCTGGGCCACGTGCAGTCAAATACGGCACACCACGTGACAACGTACTTGGCTTACGCGCGGTAAGTGGTGCCGGTAAAGAATTACAAACGGGCACATTCACCACCAAAGGCGTAGTGGGCTATGATCTAACCCGACTCCTGATTGGCTCTGAAGGAACTTTGGCCATCATCACTGAAGCAACCTTGAAACTGACACCACTGCCTGCCAGCAAGCGTACTATGCGTGTCGTCTATAAAGATATATTTTCTGCCAGCGAAGCAGTGGCAGCCATCATGGCGCAACCTGTTACACCCTGTGCACTGGAATTTATTGATCATTCCGCCATCGAAATGATTCGCGATTTTTCTACCGCCGAGCTACCTGATAATGCCGGTGCTTTACTTATGGTTGAAGTCGATGGCCCAGAAAGTGCCATGGATAATGCCGTAGAAAGCATTCGTCAGGCTGCCAGCAACAAGGGACTACTCAGTTTTGATGAAGCGACGTCGGCTGAAGAAATTGCTGCACTATGGGCAACTCGAAAAGCCTTATCACCTGCGCTACGAAAAGTCGCGCCAAAGAAAATTAATGAAGATGTAGTCGTTCCCGTTTCACATATACCTGAACTTATTAATGGACTTGAACGACTTGCTCAGCAACATGGCATAAAGATCGTCAACTTTGGACATGCCGGAAATGGCAATATCCACGTTAATTTGTTGATCGATCCTGACGACCCCGTACAAATGCAGGCGGCACAGATATGCCTCGACGAGGTATTTACACTGGTGCTTAAACTCGAGGGAAGCCTGTCTGGTGAACACGGTGTTGGTATTGAAAAGCGTGATTATATCGCCCGTGAGCTTGATAAAAATGCTCTCACGCTGATGCAAGCGATTCGCTGCCAATTTGACCCCAATAAAATTCTCAATCAAGACAAAACCTTACCAGACTCTATCTAGACAACCCCTTACATAATGTAAGCATTTTCCGACTTGTATTCTTTAGCAATGGGAATAAACTCGAGTGTTCATGGGTTGTATCACTATGCAGGGATAAACAACTTAATAATAAGTCCCCCTGCACTATAACTCATTCACTATATAAACGGTCCATGTGATTTTTTATATATCTATATCTTTAAGGAGGCATTAAATGGATAGACGTTCTTTCATTCGACTCGCTGTTGCGGGATCAGCAACAGGTATCATCGCACCAAAAATTGTTTTGGCTGGTATGGGGAAAAAAATTAGTAGCAATCCTATGTCAGGTGGCGTCTACTACACCCTCGATTCTCCAGGCCGTTGGGCTAAAAAAGCAGGCCCTCATTCTCCTGTTATTCAAACCAGCAAGAGCAAAGGTGGAATCATTGTTGACGTAGTGACTAGCCATCCAATGAAAGGCTACGAACATTACATCGTAAAACATATGCTGCTCGACAAAGACTTCAATTTCATTGATGAAAAAGTCTTTGACCCAAAGAAAGACGCGCCAACATCGCAGTTCACACTTAAATCTCATAGCGGACCAATTTACGCCGTAAGCGTGTGTAACCTGCATGATTCCTGGTTAACTGTCGCAGAAGTTTAAGCTGTTGCTGACAACAAGGTGGCCTTGCCGCCTTGTTGTCATTTCTACCCCACCCTCATTCACATAGAATCTTTCGCTTATCCCTGTTCTAATAGAACTGTTATGGATGGTTTTGTTTATTTAATTTTACTTTGTTCGGGTATCTGGTTTTGGCTTAATGGACGACGCGCGCATGAATTTTCTTTGGGAATTTGTCGGCATATCTGTAACCAGCATCAGGCTTTGCTGCTTGACGAAACAGTATCATTAAAACGACTCCGACTACGCCGTGGCGCTAATGGTCGTTTACAGTTTGAGCGCTGCTTCCAATTTGAATATTGCTACGATGAAGCTCACCGACTAAGCGGTAATGTGTTGATTCTTGGTCTGACACCTGTCGAAATAAATTTCGATGGCCAACGTACGTTGCTTTAAG
>Ga0316207_10002967_pt1 | contig 16463 bp, 15 predicted proteins | sample 6weekpyrite_MG_FD_204943 | JGI IMG/M metagenome (GOLD analysis project Ga0316207, IMG submission 204943) | Microbial mat bacterial communities from mineral coupon in-situ incubated in ocean water Damariscotta River, Maine, United States -... | ecosystem: Environmental > Aquatic > Marine >...
TTACGTTTTTACAAATAAAGATCGAAGCAAACGGTTTGAGTCTTACAAGAATATTCCGTTTCAAGAAAAAGATGAAGACGGGCAGAGTAAGGATAGAAAAGATGAGCACTGAAAAAAATAAACCTACGGTACAGACCACAGGTCATGCGTGGGATGGTGATATACAAGAATTTAATAATCCATTGCCAACATGGTGGTTGTGGACATTTTATGCAACAGTCATTTTTACCTTTGTTTACTGGATTATATTTCCAGCATGGCCGGTAGGTGGTGATTACACTAAAGGTGTTATGAATGAAATCACCTATAAAACCAGCGATGGTAAAGAAACGACAACGCACTGGAATACACGCGCATTATTCTTAAAAGAAATGCAGGATGCACGTGCAGCTCAGGAGCAATACTTGAGTAATATTAATGCATCGACATTTGAACAAATTGCATCAGATGAAGAAAAAAGTGCATTTTCCTATTCGTCAGCAAAAGTATTATTTGCAGATAACTGTGCAGCTTGCCACCAGGCAGGTGGTAATGGTGTAGTCGGTTACTATCCAAACCTTTTAGATGATGCCTGGTTATGGGGCGGTAGTTACAGTGAAATTCAGCAAACGATTGCGAATGGCCGTACCGGTTCAATGCCTGCTTTCAAAGCACGCTTAACTGAAAAGCAAACATCTGATGTTGCTGAGTATGTTTTAAGTTTGTCGGATCACACGGTCAATGTTTCAGCAGCCAAACGCGGTAAAGCTATTTTCACTAATGAAGGTGGCTGTGTTGCCTGTCATGGTAGTAATGCGAAAGGTATAACTGCGATGGGTGCAGCAAATCTTACTGATAAGATTTGGACGATTGCTGATGTGAATGCTGCTGATTCTATTGAAGACAAAAAAGCAGTGATCATGCATGTTGTTAAAAATGGTAAAACACGTCAAATGCCACCATGGAAAGATCGGTTATCAGCGGCAGAAATTAAAATGCTGACATTCTACGTCAAACAGTTATCAGCTAGTAAATAATCACGAAAAGCGAGAAGCCAGATAACGGCGTTACAAAATTCATTCAAAATGCTCACTTACTACATGTAAGCTCCGCTTTTTCATGATTTTGTGCCTTGTTCTCTGGCTTCTCGCTATCCGTGATAGCACATTAATTTATAGTGTGAAAAATTAAGAGGGGGGATGTTTTTATACATATCCTCTTTTTAGTATCTGGAAAAAGGTTTTAAATGAAAAATGAAATGGAAGTAGTAGGGTAGCTATCGCTATGCCTGAAGAAGTTTTATTTCAAGAACGGATTGAGATATTTCCACGCTCGGTTAAGGGGCGCTATCGCTCGATAAAAACGGGCATTCTTATTTTAGCTTATTCTGTATATTTTCTTTTACCCTGGTTACGTTGGTCGCGCGAAGTGGGGCCTGAACAAGCGATACTTTTTGATATTGAAGGCCGTCATTTTTATGTTTTTGATCTGGTTGTCTATGCGCAAGATATTTTCTGGTTGGCCGGACTTCTGTTAATTGCCGCTTTTCTGCTCTTCTTTGTTACCGGGCTTGCTGGCCGGGTTTTCTGCGGTTATTTTTGCTTTCAAACTCTGTGGACCGATGTTTTTATTTTCATTGAACGATTGGTTCAGGGTGAACGTAATGCGCGAATTAAACTGGCGCAAGCTGCATGGTCAAAAGACAAAGCGATTAAAATGGGTTTAACTCATTTTCTTTGGTTTAGTGTCTCCCTCTTAACCGGCTTGTCTTTTACTCTGTACTGGGGAAATGCGCCTGAATTGTTTATGCAAATGTTGACAGGCGAGGCACCTTTTGCGGCTTATGCGACGACTTTATTCTTAACCATGACAACGTATGTTATGGCTGGGTTGGCACGCGAACAAGTCTGTACCTACATGTGTCCTTATGCCCGTTTTCAGGCTGTTATGTTTGATTCAGATACATTAATTGTTGCCTATGATGAAAAGCGCGGCGAGCGCGAAAATGGGCGGCTTAAACCTAAAAAAGGCATGATGACTTCTGCGGAGCGGGATAATGCGGGAGCCGGGGATTGCATAGATTGTGGTTATTGCGTGCAGGTTTGTCCTACCGGTATTGATATAAGAAATGGTATGCAATATCAATGTACCTCATGCGCACTTTGCATCGATGCGTGTAACACCATTATGACATCGATTAAGTTTCCAACAGGACTCATTCGATACTCATCTGAGCACGAGTTACAGGGAAAACCAACCAGACGTTTCAAACCTAAAAATATTGGCTATGCTGTCACTTTATTTGCCACCATTTTGCTACTGGTCTGGAGTATTGCAACCCGTAGCGACTTAGAGATGTTGGTGCAGCAAATTCGACAACCTCTGTCGGTGACCCTGTCGGATGGTCGGGTACAAAACCGTTATGATATTAAAGTGAATAATAAAACAACTAAACCGGTAACCTATAAAATGTTTATTGAAGGATTAAAAAATGTTGAGCTTGATATGGGCAAGTTTAGTGAAATACATGTGGCAGCCGAACATAGTGTTAACTTAATTGTGAAAGTAAGAATGTCTCCGGCGGATGTCTCTAAAAGTAATACTAAATTTAACTTTGTTATAAAATCAGTTGATAACATTAATAAGCAGCAGCTTAGTCAGCAAAACGTTTTTTATGTACCGGAAAAACAATTGATTGAAAAACCAGGAAAATAATTTTAGATGGATAATATATTAGTCACATTATTGGGCGGTGTTTTCGTTATTGTTGCAATCTTTATATTGCTTTATAACGTCAGCAACATGTCCGGAAAAATGGTCGCTGTTGTTATGGCTTTTGCGGTAACCGCAACGTATGTTCCAATCTCAATATTTTTATGGCCTGGAGCAGATGTCTTTGCAATACATATCGCGCTTTACCTGGTGAGTGTTTATGTTTTAGGTATCGTAACATCACAACGTGATCTTCGCCGTCAGTCGGGTAAGCAGGGTTTTGGTTTTCATTGGGCACCTGCAGCCATAGTAACCTTCTTTGTTATTCTTTTGATTATGGATTCTTTTTTTATCATGTTTGCAACAAAGGGCATGAATAAAGATATCGCTGAAATGTTATTACCTGAACCATTATCAGGAGGAAAGGTAAGTTCTCATTTCCCTGGTACAGTGAGTCACGATTATCATCAAAAATATGAGCAATATGTTGAATATTCAAAACGTTTTGAAATTCAAAAACTACGAGACTGGAGCATCCGAAAAGGCTGGTTAGGAGAGGCTGTTGTTAATCAACCATCTATATTTAGAGTTGAAATTAAAGATAAAGAAAATAAGAAAATAAAAAATGCTATTATTAAAGGATCTTTTTTGCGGCCTGCCGATAGTAAACTTGATACCATTTTTACCATGCAAGAAATAGAGCCGGGTATTTATCAGCAAAGTATTACTTTAACTAAGCCTGGTAACTGGGATTTGATTTTGAAAATCACTAAAAATAATGATGAGCACGAAGTTCGTGCTAAAACAGTTATTAAAGAAAATTAAATTTTATTGTAGATTTGAATTCATTTGAACGCGGTTGAGTATAGCCACTGGTATTTATTTTTACCTATATGGCAATATGAGTTTTAATCTTCATAATACGCGGTTCTAAAACGCTTGCCATCGAATCAAGACTCGCAAAAAATTGCCGCCCCTGACTGCCCGACTGCCATATCTGTGTAGCAAACGGTCTTGATTCGACGACAACCATTCCATATCCTGCATATGTGACCGATAAAATACTAAACAGGAAGATATATGACAGGTAACCAAGAACAAGACTGCTTCCATTGTGGCCTGCCTGTCCCTGAAAATAGTTCTTACTTTATTGAAATAAAGGGTAAAGAGCAGTCAATGTGCTGCCCGGGTTGTCAGGCCGTTGCCAAAGCCATTGTCGACGGTGGCTTAACCAGTTTCTATGAACACCGTACTGAAATATCACCCACTGCGCGCGCAGCACTTCCTGATGTGTTAGATCAACTTACCTTATATGATAAGCCTGAGTTACAAAAAACGTTTGTTAGTGTTGATGACAAAAATATTAAACAAGCTTCGCTTATTTTAGAGGGGATAGTTTGTGCCGCCTGTGTTTGGTTAAATGAACGACATATTAGTGCTTTAAAAGGGGTTGTTGAGTTTCGCGTTAATTATTCGACTCATCGGGCACGGGTACGTTGGGATGATTCGCAAGTAAAGCTGAGTGATATTTTACAGGCTATTTCAGCGATTGGTTATCTTGCACATCCTTTTGATGCCGGTCGACAAGAAGCCGTTTATAAAAAAGAACGCTCAACGGCTCTCAAACGTTTAGCGGTAGCCGGCCTTGGAGCTGTGCAGGTTATGATGCTCGCCGTCGCACTTTATGCCGGAGATTACTCTGGTATGGATGCAGGGCTTGAGAACTTTATGCGCTGGGTGAGCTTGTTTATCGCAACGCCCGTTGTTTTTTATTCTGCAAAATCTTTTTTTAGTTCTGCGTGGCGGGATCTTAAAGCTCATCAACTGGGTATGGATGTGCCTGTTTCTCTGGCGATTGGTTTAGCCTATGCTGCAAGTTGCTGGGCAACGGTTAATCAAAGTGGTCAGGTTTATTTTGATTCAGTGACCATGTTCACTTTCTTTTTGTTAGCCGGTCGTTTTTTAGAAATGGGGGCACGGCAAAAAGCCGGGCAAGCAGCGGAAGAACTGGTTAAGCTTTTACCGGCTATGGCAATAAGAGTCACTTCACAAGGTGATGAAACGGTTGCGGTTTCAGAATTATCTTGTGGCGATAAAGTTCGTGTTAAACCGGGTGATAGTATTCCTGCTGATGGTGTCATTATTGAAGGTCGAAGCAGTATTAATGAGTCTTTACTGACAGGGGAAAGTCATCCTTTAGGAAAAACAATCAATGAAAAAGTTATTGGCGGCACGGTTAATATTGAGAGCCCATTATTGATTGAAGTTCAAAAAGTCGGTGAAGATACTGTACTTGCCTCTATTCAACGACTGCTTGATCGCGCACAGGTTGAGAAACCCGGTATTGCAAAAATGGCTGATCGAGTAGCAGCGTACTTTGTTGCATTTTTACTTGTGTTGGTCAGTGCCGTCGCCGCATGGTGGTGGCAGCATGATCCTGATCAGGCTTTTTGGATTGCCATTTCATTATTGGTTGTGACATGCCCCTGTGCCTTATCACTTGCAACACCTGCTGCGATGACTGCGGCAACCGGCTCGTTAACACGCTTAGGTGTATTAACAACACGTGGACATGCATTGGAAACATTGGCCAACGTCACTCAAATTGTTTTTGATAAAACCGGTACCTTAACAAAAGGTCAGCTCGCGCTTGAATCAACCTGTTTAGTATCAACTTTAACTGAGCAGCAAAGTTTAAATATTGCTGCTGCACTTGAGCTCGGATCAGAGCACCCTGTTGCAAAGGTATTTTTACAAAATGCATCGATAAAAAATTCTCTTAGTGCAAAAGAAATACAAGCAATACCCGGGCAAGGTGTCAGCGGATTGATTGATGACGTGCAATACCGTTTAGGTTGTGCGGCATATGTAGCGGATGTCTTTGATGCAGATAAAATTAGTTTAGATAAAACACAGCATGCTACAGAAATATTTTTAGCGAATGATAAAGAATTACTGGCGGTTTTTTTCCTGAGCGATCAACTTCGCGAACAAGCCCTTGAGTCTGTACAAGCGCTAAAAGCGCTGGGTAAAAAAGTATGGTTGGTGAGCGGGGATAACGAGGCGGCAGTTTTACATGTTGCGAGTCAGATGGATATTTCAAACACGCGCCATAGTATGAAACCTGAGGATAAACTTGAGGTTATTCATGAGCTACAACAACAAGGTGAAGTGGTTGCGATGATAGGTGATGGGGTCAACGATGCCCCCGTGCTTGCGGCGGCCCAGGTATCTATTGCTATGGGAGGCGGTACGCAGTTAGCACAAGCAAGCGCTGATATGGTTTTACTTTCTGAGCACTTACCGCATTTAGTCGATGCCGTTAAAATGGCAAAGCGCAGCATTAATATTGTCAGGCAGAATCTTGCCTGGGCTCTCGCTTATAACGTGCTCGCCCTACCTTTAGCGTCGATGGGCTATATTGCTCCCTGGATGGCCGCAATTGGCATGTCAGCCAGTTCGTTGGTCGTGGTGCTCAATGCATTACGGCTGAATAAATCGGTCGATATTTAGCTCGATAGCTAAATAGCAAGTATAATCACGCTTATGGAAATACTGTATATATTGATTCCCTTAGGGCTACTGGTGCTTGGCGTTGCTATTTGGGGCTTTCTTTGGGCGGTGAGAACCGGTCAGTTTGACGATATGGAAGGGCCCGCACACCGTATTTTGATGGACGATGATGATATTCGGATTCCTTCCCGTAATCCTGAGAATAAAGCTGAAAAGTAGCCTATATTGGGTGCCCTGATAGAGGATATTTGCTTGATGTTATGGGGGCTCTATATTAGAATTCGCTGAAATTGATTTGAGGATCTTCAAAATGAAAGACATGTTTACTTTTCAAAATTTCCCGATGGTTATTATCGTTGCTTTAATCGCCACAGCCTGGTTAAGCTTTTTATCGGTTATTTTCTTTGCTTGATCGACGCATTTAGCTAAAGATACCGCGAAAAGGGTCGCTACTTAAAGGTAGCGGCCCTTTTTTCGTTTGTGGCACAGGTAAATTGGCTGTTATACAGAGATAATAATAATCAGGTATCGTTAATAGTTTTAACAAGTTAATCAAACAATTTAAGAACATTTCTAAGAATGTTATTTAACTCTTTGCTTTTATTGTATTTATGCTATTCTTAAACAAGGATCTCGCAGCCAGGAGTGAGTTTGACGTGCAGAATAATTTTTTAATATTAACAGCCCGTGTTGCATACTTGGAATTTAGCTTAGCGATCTTTCTTATTTTGCTTTTTATATCGCCCATTCAGGCAAACGAAGCTGTAGAGCAACAAGCTCAGGGCAGTCCTCCATTACCTGATTACGTCCCCCGTAAATTAAAACAACCCAAAGTCGAAAAAATCACCGATCTGCGTATCCTGGTCGATATTTCCGGCAGCATGAAAAAAACCGACCCTACTAACTTACGCCGTCCTGCAGTCCGTTTATTAGCAAATTTAATTCCAGCGGGTTCTCGTGCAGGGATTTGGAATTTTGGTAAACAAGTAAACATGGCGGTAAAAGTTGGGGTCGTTGATGAATCATGGCGGCAGCTTGCTCGTTCAGAATCTAAAAAAATCAATTCAGTTGGTTTATATACGAATATTGAATCAGCATTGCGTAACGTAAGCTTTGATTGGAAAAAAGATGATCCCAGGTATAAAAGAAATCTCATTTTATTAACCGATGGACATGTTGATGTAAGCAAAAATGAGAAAGAAGATAATGAGTCCCGCAAACGAATTATAAATGAAATTATTCCGGCATTAGAACAGGCAAAAGTACGGGTTCATAGTATCGCTTTATCTGATGATGTTGATGAGAGACTGCTAACAACATTATCTGCATATACAGACGGTCTGTATAAAAAAGTAAAAAATGCAAATGAGCTGCAAAAGCTTTTTTTACAAATGCTTGAACAGTCAGTCAAACTTGATACCTTACCAATTAAAGGCAATACATTTAATGTTGATGCCAGCATTAATGATATGACGTTATTAATATTTAATAGCGATAAAAAGAAGCCTACAAAAATCATCACTCCCGGCGAAGCTGGCTGGACAAAGAATACCCATTCAAGCCAGGTTACGTGGTTTGCTGATGATGGTTATGACTTGATTACTATTAAAAAACCAAAACAGGGACAATGGAAAATAGTTGCTCCCAGTGATGATAATAACAGAGTGGTTGTTGCAACGAATTTAAAACTGAAAATTAGTGAGCTTCCTGGCTCGTTAAAACTGGGTGAGAAATTAAACATAAAAGCTTATTTAGAAGAAGATGGAAAGCCTTTATCTGATCAAAGAATGTTGTCAAAATTTAAGTTGGTTTTAAAAAGAAGGTCACAGGATTTAACTGAACAAGAATATGTCTTTGTAAAATCAAGTGATAACGCTTCAGAATATACAGTACAACTTGAGCCCATTTCTGAACCAGGTCACAACGAGCTGATTATTCAGGCAAAAAGTCCAACGGTAGAGCGTGAAGTACATCATCAGTTTAAGGTGTATGCAAACCCAGGTTCGCTTGGTGCTGAAACGATTGCACATGAAGAAAATAAAGTTCAAGCTGGTGCCCATAAAACAAAAAGCAGCAATCAGACTAATGGTGACGAGAGTAAAGAAGTCATTAACATTGAAGGAGATTTGGTTAAATTAAAAGACGCTCCTCAACATAAAAATAAAGCAGATAATGAAGTTGCTAAAGAGGAGCATGCAGAAGGCGATAACGAGGAAGAAAAAGAACTTGATTGGACGCTTATTAGTATAGCTATTGTTATTGGAAATTTATTGCTGGTAGGTCTTGTCGTTGGTGGCCTTTATTATGTTAAACGTCGAAAAGCTAAATTGCTTGCCAGCTTGGCTGATGAAGAGGAATCCTCTGATGAAGAAATAACTAAAGAAAATGCAGCTAAAGATTTAAATAAAGAAAAACCCAAGGAAACCGAAGAGAAAAAATCGGAAAAAGAAACAGAAGAGATAGAAGAGATAGGAGAGATAGGAGAGATAGGAGAGATAGGAGAGATAGGAGAGATAGGAGAGATAGGAGAGATAGGAGAGATAGGAGAGATAGGAGAGATAGAAGCAGCACCTGACGAAACTGAAGCATCAAATAAAGATGACGCGAAGGAAGATAAATCGTGAGTGATACTTTATTAACGTATATTATTATTTTTGCTGAGTTAGGGGGGGTGTTACTCTTTATTTCTTTAATTGCTGGTGTTTATTTCTTTATTAAAAATAAAAAAGAAGGGAATACAACCAAAGATTTGATTTCATTTATTAAAGGTCTTGCTTCATCAAAACGAGGAGAAATGTTCAGCATTATTAAAGATAAATATCACGATGATGATGAAGTTAATATCGAGACGCTTATTGAAGATGAAAAACAGTTATACAAGCATCTGGTTAAATTTTCTATAAACAAAGATACCTCTTTGCTAAAGTCAACAACTTCCGGAATTCACGCCCTGGTAGGTAGTTATGTTGAGCTTCTTGCACAGCAGCCGGATGATGATGTTGATTCAGATGGCGATGGAGATAGTAAAAAATCCAGAGATTTAAAAATAAAAAAGGAAAATGAAATATTAAGGGTGGAAGTCGCATCATTAGAGGCCCGCTTACAAAATGCTACCGATACGATTGAAGGAATGATGAGTGAATTTTCTTCTATGTATGAGGGCGGAAAGGAAGGGGGGGAGCAACACGCAAAGAATGAAATGTATAAGCTAAAGCAAAAGTTAGAAGGTGAAGATGAAAAAGTTAAAGCAGAAATGAAAAAAAAGAACGAAGAATGACTTCCCTTAAATTAAGTATTGCCACAGTAGCATTAACTGGAGGTATCTAAAGTAAAGGGGGTTATAGCAGACAAAAAAAAGCCCCTTTATATTTAAAGAGGCTTTTGATTGGAAGATATTTTAATTTAAGCTGCTTCGCCAATGACATTACGTAATTTTTTAATGGCATTGCTCTCAAGTTGTCGGATACGTTCTGCTGATACGCTGTATCGCGCAGCCAGCTCATGTAGCGTTGCTTTATTGTCACTTAACCAACGTTGCTGCAAAATATCACGGCTTCTTTCATCAAGATCTTTTAACGCAGAGTATAATCGAGTTTCCTGATTTTCGGCATAGTTAGATTGCTCGATTAACTGTGCAGGTTCAAGACTATTGTCCTCAAGATAATTTGCCGGAGCGGGGCTAATGTTTTCATCATTATCATCAGGACCATCAAAGCCAATATCTAAACCGCTTAATCGTTTTTCCATTTCTAAAACATCAGTGCGTTTAACACCGAGATCTTCAGCAACAGAGTTAACTTCTTCATCGTTAAACCAACCGAGCTTTTTCTTTTTGCTTCGAAGGTTAAAAAATAATTTACGCTGTGCTTTTGTCGTTGCGATCTTAACAATACGCCAGTTGCGTAAAATATATTCATGAATTTCTGCGCGTATCCAGTAAACCGCAAACGATATCAGGCGTACACCTACAGTTGGATCAAAGCGTTTAACCGCTTTCATGAGGCCGATATTCCCTTCCTGGACTAGGTCAGCAAGGGCTAAGCCATAACCAGTGTAACTACGGGCAACGTGCGCGACAAAACGAAGGTGTGATAAAACCAGTTTTTGCGCAGCTTCAAGATCACCATGCTCTTGTAATTGAATCGCAAGATCGCGCTCTTCTTCTGCGCTGAGAATAGGAATATTTCGCGCTGCTGATAAATAAGACTCCAGGCTGTCTGATGGCACTGCAAATTGTAATTGGAGACTCTTGCTCATATCGAACCCCTTAAGTTTTGTTTTATATATAGCACTAAACTATATTAGCACTCGAGGGGTTAGAGTGCCAATATTTAACAAAGTTCAATTTATTAAAAATCGTAACTCTTTGATTTTATTGGAAGTAATTATATTTTTTGTAGGGTTATTGCTTGTTCATGAGTGAATAGTTGAGACCTTTATCCCTTCGGACTGGTAAATTGATACTCGATTTCGCCCATTTTCTTTGGAGTAGTAAAGCGCCTTATCTGCTAGTGCCAGGATTTTTGTTAAATTGCTGTCTGGGTGGTCTTGCATGCTGGCCAGGCCAATACTAACAGTAATTGTTACGCCTGCGGGTTCCAGAACCTCGATTTCTTTGCGCAATTTTTCCGCTTTTTGCAATGCCTCTTTTTGATCTAAGTTAATCATAAGTACAGCGAATTCTTCGCCACCAAAACGAATCACCATATCTGTTGAGAAGGATTGATTCAACTTTGTCCCCAGCTCTGCAAGTACATGATCACCATTTATATGACCCAGTGTGTCGTTGATCTTTTTAAATAAATCAATGTCGATGAGCATGGCCCAGACGGGTTGGTTCGCAGAGTTTTGAATATAGTCTTCTCCGTTATCAAGTAAATAACGCTTGCTGCGAACCCCCGTGAGACTATCGGTCGCCGCTATCCAGCGCATTTCTTCTGCTTGCTGTTGTAGCGCTTCAAATTGATGGTGGATTAATAACAGTATTCTGACGCGAGCCATAATGACTTCTTCTAAAATGGGCTTACTAACATAATCATTGCCACCAGCATTGAATACTTTAACCTGTGTTGTTTGCTCATCATTACCTGTAATCACCAATACCGGTAATTTTTGTTGCGAATAATGGAAGCGGGTACGAATGGCGTACAACAAATCGCCGCCCGTTAATGCGCCGTTGAGGTGAAAGTCTGTAATCACAAGATCAAAAGCCTGTGTCGGTTTTTCATTTTGGCTTATTTCATTACTGTGTTGTTTTTCAAGCAGGTCGATCGCTTCTTCTGCAGAGCCGGTATGAGTGACCTTTAAGCCATGTTTTTTGAGAATTTTACAAATAACGGCAGCGGCTGTTCTGCTGTCCTCTATGAATAAGACATGTCCAACCAGGTTAGAATTAGACTGGATAAATGACTTTATAAAGCTGCCAAACGCCTTGTAACCATCGGATTTATCAAAATAGTCGGTAACACCTGCTTTAAACCCTTCTTGCAATAAGCGTTTGTCAGCATCACTTGAAACAACGATAACAGGGGTATATTTATGTTCGCTTGAACTGCGAATATGACGGCAGAGTTGCAGACCATCCATGTCGGGTAACATGAGTGCCGTGGTGATGAGATTATAATTCCCTTTTTCTAATTTTTGCTCAGCCTCTTCGCCACTTTGACAGAGATCGACTTCCACATCAGCCATCTCATCATGAAGAATGCGCGACAAGATTTGACGTGAAAGGCTGGAACCATCAACGATGAGGATACGGATAATATTTTCACTCATGCTATTATGATTCCCGTGTTAATCTTATTCCGGCTCGATTTCTTTAATATGGCGACTTACGGCAAACCACGAACCGACTAAGCCCAGAAAAATACTTACAGCAAGCAACATGAGTGTAGTGAAAAAAGACAGACTGCTAAGCTCAAACTGGTTTTGGTAGAGTAAGCTCAGCTTTTCAATCGGGCTGCTAATGCTTAGTAGGGCAAAACTCACAAGTAGCCACGCGATAACGCCACCAAATAAACCATACCAAAATCCAGTATAAAGGAAAGGGCGGCGAATAAAAGCATCGGTGCCACCAATCAGTTTCATAACAACAATTTCTTTACTACGGTTTTGAATAGCAAGTCGAATGGTATTACCCATAACCAATAAAACAGCAAGCGCAAGTAAACCGCCAAGAATGAGTACGCCACGCTCAATAATCTCCATAATGGCGTAGAGTCGTTTCACCCACTGCATATCCAGTTGCGCTTTATCCGTTTGACGTAATTGATTAAGCTTATTTAATAACTGTTGTGTTAATTGATGATTATTGTCTGCCAGGTTCGGTTTAACAATTAAAACCGAGGGCAATGGATTACTGTTTAAGGCTTTTAGCGCATCACCAAACCCCGACAATTTTTGAAATTCTTTGAGCGCTTGTTTTCGACTAATGTACTGCACAGTGGCAACATCGCTCCAATTTTGAATATCTGATTTTATTTTTTGGGTCTGTGATTCACTAATATTTTTTTTCAGGAATACGGAAATTTGGGTGGTGCTTTCCCAGCCGCCACTGAGTTGTTGCGCATTTTTTAATAAGGTATGTAAGCCCGTCGGTAAAGCCAGCGCAATACCAATCACCATCGAGGTCATTAAAGTGGAAACAGGTGCGCGGCTTAATTGACCCAGACTGTAAAAGAAGACCCGGATATGGCCGATAAAATAAGACTTAACCAATGTTGCTATATCGGGCTTGTTTTGTATTGTTCGTTTTTTTGCGCCCATTATCTGGCACCCGTATCGGAAATTAACTTCCCGTCTTCCAAGGTTAAGACACGATAAGGTAGCTGAGAAATTAAGGCAATATCATGCGTTGCCACTAATACGGTCACTCCAACTTCACTAAAATCCTGAAATAACCCCATGATCTCGGCTGAAAGTTTTGGATCAAGGTTACCAGTCGGTTCATCAGCGAGAATGAGAGGAGGTTTGTTGACCACCGCCCGGGCAATGCCAACACGCTGTTGTTCACCACCGGATAGCGTGATCGGGTATTTTTTTTCTTTGTTTAATAATCCGACTTTATCGAGCGCAGCGCGTACACGTTTCCCAATTTCTTTACGGGAAAAACCGGCAATAATGAGCGGCAAAGCCACATTATCAAAAACAGTGCGATCAAATAGCAGTTGGTGATCCTGAAAAATAATACCAATATTGCGACGAAAGTAGGGAATATTACGGCGAGAAACTTTTGACAGGTTGTAATTATTAATCAGTACCTGGCCGCGGCTAGAGCGTTCCAGTAACGCAATTAGTTTTAATAGTGAACTTTTTCCTGCTCCGGAGTGACCGGTTAAAAAGGCCATTTCACCCTGAGCGAGATGGAAGCTCACATTTTTCAGCGCGTCAAAGCCGCTGCTATAGCGTTTACTGGCATTAATAAAACGAATCATAAGTCTTTATTTTTTAATTGTTATTTAGACCTATTTTTACATAGCTAGGTTAAAGAGCACAGTATTTCAATAAAAAAAGCCTTTAACGCAAAGGCACGAAGAACGCAAAGGGTCGCAAAGCCAGTAAATATTTTCTCTGTGTAACTTTGCGTTATTTGCGGCTCTGCGCTGGTTTCTTGTAAGGGGCTTAATCGTTTTTATCAAACAAGGCATTCACAAAATCTTTTGCTTCAAATACGCGCAAGTCTTCAATGGCTTCACCAACACCAATAAAGCGGATTGGCAGTTTTAGTTTATGCGCAACCGCAAAAATAACGCCACCCTTTGCGGTCCCATCAAGCTTGGTCAGCGTAACACCGGTAAGCTGCATTGCCTGGTGGAACTGTTCGGCCTGGTTTAAGGCGTTTTGTCCTGTGCCGGCATCGAGAACTAACATCACTTCATGGGGAGCAGAGGCATCGACTTTGCCCATCACTCGTTTTACTTTTTTTAGTTCTTCCATCAGGTTTGTTTGTGTGTGCAATCGCCCGGCGGTGTCAGCGATTAACACGTCGATGTTTTTTGACCTGGCAGACTCAAGTGCATCATAAATGACCGAGGCACTATCCGCGCCTCCTTTTTGCGCAACCACGGGAATATTATTTCGTTCGCCCCATACCTGGAGTTGTTCAACCGCAGCCGCACGAAAAGTATCGCCAGCGGCAAGCATGACCGATTTACCTTCGCCTTGCAGACGTTTTGCCAGTTTGCCAATCGTGGTTGTTTTGCCGGCGCCGTTTATGCCGCAGACGAGAATAACAAAGGGCGTATCTTGATCGGGAATGGCCAGGGGTTGTTCGCAAGGGCTTAAAATACTGCGCATTTCTTCACGTAAAGCGCTAAACAAGGCATCAGAGTTGGTTAATTCTTTACGTGAGAGACGTTGTGTCAGATTTTGGCTGATGCGGTTGGTGGCTTCCATACCAAGATCGGAGGTAATGAGTTGATCTTCGATTTCTTCCATTAAGTCATCATCAATGGTTTTTGCGCCAAGCACGACCGAAGCTAGACCATCGGCTAAGCCATGACGAGTACGGTCCAAGCCTTTTTTAAGACGGGAGAAGAAACTGTTTGATGAGTTTTTTTCAGTTTCGAGCAATTCCGGCTGATCTTCTACGCTGGCCGTTGTGTTAGATTCTGCTTCAGCCGTTGTTTCAGTGACATCTTCAGCTGGGGTATTTTTTTTATCTTTATTTGATTTTAGGAAACTAAACATGGAGTTATCGGTCGTAGAAATTATTGTGAAATAGGTTAAATAAAAGGCTATTCTATCACTGACTTATTCCCACGTCATTGCACTTAATATTATAGGTTATAACAGGAACGAATTTAATGAGAATACGGTTATTGAGTTTTATCGCTTTTAGCATGCTGGCTGTAAATAGCGCCCATGCCAGCGACATACATGAATTTAAAATGGCTAACGGCATGAAAGTGCTGGTGAAAGAAGACCATCGGGCCCCGGTGGTTGTTTCCCAGGTTTGGTATAAGGTGGGTGCGAGTTACGAGCACAGCGGTATTACGGGCGTTTCTCATGTCTTAGAGCACATGATGTTTAAAGGCACAAAAAAGCATGCGCCTGGTGAATTTTCACGCATTATTGCTGAAAATGGTGGACGTGAAAATGCGTTTACCGGGCGGGATTACACGGCCTATTTCCAACAATTAGAAAAGAGTCGCCTGGAAGTGAGCTTTGAAATGGAAGCGGATCGTATGCGCAATCTCACGCTTCCGGAAAAGGAGTTTAAAAAAGAGGTTGCGGTGGTAATGGAAGAGCGGCGTATGCGAACCGAAGACAAGGCAAGCGCACTCACCACAGAACAGTTTTATGCTACGGCATTTACTAATAACCCCTATCAACAACCGATTATTGGCTGGATGAATGATTTAAAAAGTATGCAGGTCTCTGATCTCCGGGAATGGTATGAAAAATTTTATGCGCCGAATAATGCAACACTGGTCGTTGTCGGAGATGTGAATGCAAAACAGGTTTTTCAGTTAGCGCAAAAATATTTTGCTGACTTAAAACCATCAAAAATTGCGGCAACGAAACCACGTTTAGATGCAGCTCAAAAAGGTGAGCGCCGCATTACAGTAAAAGCACCGGCGCGATTACCTTATATGCTAATGGGTTACAAAGTGCCGTCTTATAAAACGGCACAAGAAAAATGGGAGCCCTATGCATTAGATGTTTTAGCTTATGTTTTAAGTGGGGGCAGTAGTTCACGCTTTTCTAAATCATTAGTGCGCCAGCAACAAATTGCGGTCAGCGCGGATACCGGTTACGGTATTTTTTCCCGTCTTAATGAATTGTTCTTAATTGATGGTACACCTGCTGCGGGTTATAGCGTTGCTCAGCTTGAAAAATCGATTATCAAAGAAATTGAAAAAGTAAAAAAAGAACTTGTGAGCAAAGACGAGTTGGAACGAATTAAAGCGCAAACAATTGCCGAGAAGGTGTATGAAAAAGATTCTATTTTTTATCAGGCTATGCAAATAGGTATGTTAGAAACGGTGGGTTTAGACTGGCGCTTAAATGAACAATATACAAAACGTATCCGTGAAGTGACCGCGGAACAGATCCAGGCGGTAGCAAAAAAATATTTAGTCAAAGATACCTTAACGGTGGCAGTGCTTGATCCTCAACCTTTAACCGCAGAACAGCCGCGTAGTCGTTTGTCTGGTCGACATTAAAATAAAGAGAATAGAATGTTAGTGATAAATAAAAAATTTTTAGTGAGCAGCTTTTTTGTTGTTATTTCTGTTTTTACTTTGTCGGCCTGTAGC
>Ga0316207_10002968_pt1 | contig 16461 bp, 10 predicted proteins | sample 6weekpyrite_MG_FD_204943 | JGI IMG/M metagenome (GOLD analysis project Ga0316207, IMG submission 204943) | Microbial mat bacterial communities from mineral coupon in-situ incubated in ocean water Damariscotta River, Maine, United States -... | ecosystem: Environmental > Aquatic > Marine >...
TCATAGAGATCATCTCTCCCATCTGTGCCATGCGCGACTGCTGCAGCATATGGCCCGTTTGTGTCTTTATCCTCTCGTCAAGGTCCTCGGTGAGTCTTTTATAAAGGATGTTGCTCTGTCTCAAAGAGGCTTGCAGTTTTTGTTTGCTCTGCTCATTTTGTTTTTGCTCAGTGACATCATCGATCATAGCCACAAGGTCTTCGTTTGGAAGTTTATAAACAAAAAGCTCATACCATATTTTTATCTTTCCGTCTTCATGTGCTACGCAAGACTTATGTTGCGAAGAAGAAGCCTTGCTGACCTTAGCGAGCAGATCGAACAAACAAAGATGTATATCAGGATAGGTATTTTCGGACAATCTTTTTCCTATGAGGTTCTCTTTCTTTGAATGAGAGATCTCTTGCGCTTTTTGGTTCATGTCCTTGTAGACAAAATCATCCCTACCCTCGGTTAGATGAAAAACAACAATGGGCATTTTCATACTGTCAAAAAGGGTATTTAAGCGATTTTCACTCTCAAAAAGCTTTCCTATGATGGCTTTAAGGCTATAATTGAGTATTATCCCGGTAAGAATCAAGGTAATAAGAATGGTCAGGACATGTATGGCTATAGTGTTGCGTGTATGGTGATAGGCTTGGGTTATATCGATAAAATGTATACGTTTGGCCAGCAGTTCTTCTTCTGCACCCAAGATATTTTTAAAGTCAACATGATAATATTTATCGCGATAGTTGAGTAGCTGTTTATTTTCTATCGTCTTAAGGTTTAGGTCTTGTAGCATTTCCAGGGTTTCTTGATCTCCCTGAACCGATGAGAGAGGATTTAGGCGCACAGTATTGTTGGAGACGGATGAAAACATACATGCCCTGTCGCAGGTTTTAGTTACAGTTTTCATCTTGGCAAGGGGTTTTAAATATTGATCCATCTCTTTATTATGGATACCCATGTCAATGACAGCAATGAGTTCACCTTTATCCATCAAGGGGTATTCTATCCTGTAAAAAAGACCAAATTTACCTATCTCGTATCCTGTTGCAACCTTTTTACTCTCAATAGCCTTGCGCAGTAGAGGTCTCGAATCATAATTGTTGTCTCCAAACTGTTCGGGTTTGTGTAGACGCAAAAAGGAGGTGCCGTCCGGAAGGTAGATATGGTAGACATTGACGGCGTGGTTCGCATTCTTCTGAAGCTCTCTGTAAGAAGGTGTCATCTGCGCATAGAGCTTTTTTCTATCTCTTGTTTTGATAAGTTTTAAAATGTCAGGTACAGCATGAAGTGCAGAGAGATGTGCAACAAATTTTTCTTTTGTACGTTTTTGAGCCAGATCGTACGCATGATGGATAAGCTTGTGGTTATGTTCTATATATAAGTCATAGTCTTGTTTTTCATTAAAAAGAAACTGCAGGGTGATTATCAATAACATGGCAGATATGATACTCAGTACAAAGAATATAGTCTTGTGTTTAAAGTTCATGTCTGTTAAGATGTTCATGCCGTATCATCTTTGAAAATCAGGTTTAGGGTCTCTACAAGCTTCGCCAGTGCAAGCGGTTTTGAAAGATAGTACTTGACGTCATATCCTGAGACCTCCTCATAATAATTTGGTTCATTATGTGCGGAAAGCATTATGATAAGAATACTTTGGTCTAATTCTCTGATCTTGGAGATCATCTCTATACCGCTCATCCTGGGCATATTGATATCACTCAAAATTAGGTCAAACTTCTTTTGTTTGAACTTTTCAAGCCCTTCCAGTCCGTTTTCGGCTACGGTGATATGTTCGAAAAAACGTGTCAGCATCTCAAGGGTGTATCGGCGTGCATCTTCATTGTCTTCAACATATAACAACTCAAATTTTTTGCTGCGTGAGATCAGCTCGGGTAAGGGAATGCTCATGATGATTTTTCCTTTGTGCGTAGGGGCAGGGATAGGGTAAACACAGCACCTTTGCTGCCTTCTTTAAGCTTAAGTCTGCCCTGGCAATTGTCTTCTATTATCATTTTTGACATATACAGGCCAAGACCCGTTCCCTCTTTGGCATCTTTGGTACTGAAATAGGGATCAAAGATCTTGTCACGAATATCTTCGGGTATGCCTCCGGCATTGTCTTCTATGCTTAAGTGGCTATGGGTCTGGTCTTGATAGCTTTTGATCCATATTTCAGGAAGGTCGACCTTGTTTTCACTCAAGGCGTCTTCGGCATTTTTGACAATATTCAAGATGACCTGTCTGACTTCATTTTGGTGGGTAAGGACCTTTGTACTGTCGGTATACTCTTTGTGAATACGAATATGCTTGTCTGTAAAAGTCGGTTCAATAATAGCGAGGGAACTCTCGGTCATATCTTTCCAGTCCACCAAGGTCATCTCTTTCTCATCCTTGAAAAAACCTCTGAAGTCGTCTATTGTCGAAGAGAGGTGAAGCGCAAGATCCGAGATCGCATTTAGCCGATCTTCAAAAAAATCTTTTTTATACTCATCCATGAGCACATCTATGTTCAAAGTACCCGAAATGGCAGAGATAGAAGCAAGAGGCTGTCTCCATTGGTGCGCGATCATAGAGATCATCTCTCCCATCTGCGCCAGTCTGGACTGGTGTAACATATATTGTGACTGCTCTTCATTCTTTTTGATCGCAAGTGCGATTTCTGCAGTCAACTCCTCGTTAAACTCTGCAATCTCGGCCTGCATTAGCTTACGATTTGATATATCTCTCCACACTGAATGGACCCGGGGTCTTCCGCCTATAACGATAGGGGTCAGGGATATCTCCACCCAGCTAAGGCGTCCGTCTGATTGACGTATCTGCCACTCAAAACGCTGCGGCACGCCATGAGAAACTTTCTCCAACTTCTCCGCCTGCCTCTGTGAAGAGGGTTTTCCGTCAGGCTGGACCTCAGGTGAAAACTCAAAAGGCTGCTTGTTTAAAAAATCATCAACGGAATGCAACTTAAGAAGATCGAGTATGGCCTGATTATGATCCAGGATACGGCCATCCACATCATTAAGCATCATACCGTCTTGGGATTGATAGAAGAGCTGGGAATATGCTTCTTCTTGTTCATTTAAGGCATCTTTTAGTCGTATATAGTCTGTAATATCCAATATCCCGCCTGCCAGCTTTACTGCCTTGCCGTCTTTGTTATAGATAAACTCTCCGATGCTCTTGACGTGTTTTGTTGTACCGTCTTTTAAAAAGATCTTATGTTCGATCTCATACTTTGTTCTGCTCTTTTTGGCTTTTTTCACGGCAGCTTTTATTTTGCTCTGATCTTCCTTGGGAAGATAGGATAAAAAAAGTTCGTTGGTACAGGTGAAACTCTGGGGTTCTTCTTTAAAGATCCTGTAGACCTCGTCCGACCAAAGTACAATGTCTTTTTGTATATCCCACTCCCATCCTCCGAAATGTGCAATACGCTCTGTCTCTTCGAGACGTTGAATGTTTTTCTTTAAAGCTTTCTCAGACACTTTTCGTTTGCTGATGTCATTGCCTATAACAACGATCTGTTCTTTACCGGAGTTTTTAGTAAGTTGAAGGCGTACTTCGATGATGTATCGGCTCTTATCCTTTCGCAGATGGAAGGCTTCAAAAACAAGCTGTTTTTTTCTTCCGTCTAAAAGCGGTTTGAGAACGGTCCTAAAACGCTCTTCTGTGTAGGCGGGTTTGATGTCAACGGGCGTCATCTGTATGAGCTCTTGATAACGGTATCCGAGGTTTTCAGATGCCCCTTTGTTGACATAGCTTATCCTAAGGGTATCGGGATCAAAGATATAGATTTCGTTTAAACTGTGATCAACAATCTTTCCCAAGGATGCAAGCTCAGATTCAAGTTGTGCCTTTGTGTCTTTGTGAAAGGTACAATCTTCATACATGGCTATAATGTTCCCATTGGATAAACGTTTGACCTCGTTTTTTCGCCGTGTTTGTTTTTTTTCATCTTTATGCAGATCAGGCGATTCATAGATTTCTGAAACACCTGTCTTATATACTCTTTGAAGTACTTCAAGCAGGCCAGAAGATTGCACACCGGGAAAGACCTCTGTAAACCTTTTACCCTGCAGTTCTTCTTTGGAAAGAGATTCTGTATCTTCAGCTGTCTTATTTAGATCTACAAAGACAAAGTCGTTCCCATCTTCTGTAGGGCTGTAAACCGCAATGTTGATTGACAAAGAGTCCATAAGTAACTTGTACATATCTGATGCTTCTAAATGACTGTCTTGTGACATAGGGAACCTCCTTGCTGCTGTAAGATGTTTGATGAAATATATACGTGTTCTGGTCGGATCATATCTTCAGTTCCAAGGCTTTAAACTCGCGTATCAAGGTCATTTGGCGCGCAGCCATGTATGCTGTTAAACGATCAAGTGTTTGGTCGTGAACTTCAAATAAAACAACGAGGTCGTAATTTTTGGTGTGTTCGTCAATTCTGAACAGTGTTGACTCCGTGTTAATAATAAGAGGACTTGCGCCGGTAGGCAGGACTATTGCAAGGTTGAGTGAGATACCTGCTTCAACACCCGGAGGGAGAGCATTGACCTGAATCTTGGCCGATGTGATGGAAATATCAAGTACCTTGCAGTCCGTTGTAAACTTTCTTCCATTAAGAAAGACGCTGAGTTTATGGTCATCTTCAGGCTCAAGACGGATATGTTTTCTTTCTGTGGCGCTGCGGGCTAAAAACTGCATTTTAGAAAATGCAATCGTCTGTTGGTCAAAGTCGATATTGTCTACGGCCTTGATCAAGACCGGTGTCGGAAATATTTCAGAAGTAAGCACGGTGTTTTTAACCAACTGTACGATCTTTAACTGTGAGTAGGAGGTCTTTATGATAGTCCTCTCATCTTCGGACTTCACTACAACGGCCGGATTCGTGATGGTCAGCCCTCGATAGAAGTTATGGACTTTAATTTCGGCAGAATTATCCATTACGATCTTCATCATCTTAGTGACAGCCTCATTATCCTGATGTGCCAGGTCGCTTGATGCCGAATCTTTATCAAAAAGTTTCATCAGATTAAGTTCTGTGACATCATCGAAGGATAAAACATAATGATCGTCTTTGTTGGGTATTTTTCGTGTTTTTAAGATCAGGTGCCGATTTTCGCCCTTATGGTTTTTAATCTTTGTATGAAACAGTTTCCCCGGGTCTGCACAGGCTACATTGTACCAGCTCTTCTCTTTTGTACTGTAAAGAAAATCACTGTGTTCTAATAACAGAGCATCAAAGTCGGCGTGTTTTTCTTTAAAGTCTTCAATACTTTCTACATCGAAAAAATCAAGAAAGCGGTGGTTGACCAGTACAGGTATTTTGTTTTTTATCATGATGATAATATTGTTTTGGTAATTGAAAATATCTTGAAGTTGCACTTGAAGGAGCATGTTGTCTTCTTCTTTTTGTATTACCAAGATCGTATCATATAGGGTCTGCATTAAGATATCTGTTTTGGCCGGTTTATTGAGGTATCTAAATATTCCGGCATTAATAGCCTGATAGAGGTACTCTTTTTCTTCATGCGCAGACATGATGATAATTTTGCTTGATGGGGAGATATCATGGATTTTTTGAGCCATCTGCAGACCATTCATCTCGGGCATGTTGATATCGGTAATGATGATGTCCGGGTGATGCTTTTTGAACATCTCAAAGCCTAGCTTTCCATTTTCAGCTGTATGGATATTTTTAAAAAACTTGCCTAAAAGATTTGCAACATTAGTACGAAGCCCCGTATTGTCTTCAATATATAAAACAGAGTAATCAGGAGCGAACCTTTTTAACTCTTTGAGCATATCACTCATATAAACACACCTTTTCCAATAAATATTTTATGCTGTATTAACTATTCTACTATAATGTTTTTTTATTATCAAGTACTGATAAAACTTCGTTCAAAACAACCTGATGTTGACTAAAAAAACTCTATTTCACCTTCTTCTATCTGGTGAGGAATAAATAACGTGATGATCTGGCGAATGCTAAGCATGGTGGGCTCATGTATATGATGAGCATTTTTCATTGCCATGCTCTCAACGCTGAATCGTTCTATATAACGTTCCATATCGGAACTAACCGCGTCAAAAAGTTTCAAGACCCCCTCACTGTCCTGGCTGAGGAGGTCTATGAACTCCGTGGTATGCGCTTTTAATGCTTCTGAAAGTTCATGTAAACTTGAAGCCAGAGTATCAAGGTATGGCGTATAACGCAGAAGTATTGATGAGGTCTTAGAGAGGAGATCTGCTACGCCGGTAATCTCTTTTTCGCAAGAGTATGCAATGGCAAAAGAGAGGCGTTCGGGAACGGTCCGAAAATATTCCAATAAGTCATCCGCATCGTCTTGGATAAAAACCACATTCTCATCTCCTTCATCCTCGTCTTTGTCGAAATACTCCGGCATCAATGATTCTTTCTTATTGGAAGATGCTTTTTCCTGAAGCAGCGTCTGGATCTGGCTATGTTTGGTATCGATGGTATTGTTTCTCGCTTGAAGCTCTTTTATCTTTTTTTCAAGATCTTCCCCCTTTTTATTGAGCGTATTGACCAGTTCAATATTCAGAATTTGGGTGTAGGCATCTCTGCTTACGGGGTATAAGGTGTTGATAACTTCGGCCTGAAGAATGGGCTTTAAGATAAAACTGCTTACTCCGGCTTTGATCAATTTGATCAATATATCAGACTCATTATGCGCTGAAATGGCAAGTATCTTCTGTTCAGGGTTGATCTCTTTGATATGCGAAATCATCTCGATACCGTTCATGTTTGGCATATTGATATCTGTTACAACGAGGTCATAAAAATTATCGTTATACTTCTGAAGACCTTCAACACCGTCGCAGGCAGTATCAATCTCTTTGAAAAACAGTTGAAACAATGCGAGGGTCTCTTCGCGTAAAATGTCATCATCTTCAACATACAATACCTTAAGATGATGTGTAAATTGAATGAGCTGTTTGGCGGTATACATTTTTATCCTTGTTCGCTTTTTGGAATGTTTATTTTAAACTCTGCTCCGCCGAAACGCGTTGAGTTTTGCACACTGAGACTGCCGTGCACATGATTTTCTATAATGGTCTTTGCCATGTGGAGTCCAAGCCCTGTTCCGTTCTTTTCGTTTTTAGTCGAGAAGTAGGGTAAAAAAATCTTGTCAATAATATTGTTAGCAATACCTCCTGCATTGTCAATAATACTGATAAGAAGGTTTTCACCTTCATCTTTGAGAGATATATATATTTTTGCCTCTTCAATAGACTTTTCCTGAAGGGCATCGGCAGCGTTATTGATAATACTCATGAACACCTGTTTAAGTTCGCTCTCAAAGGTATAAACACTGCTGTTGATACAGTGCGTGCAATCGAGCTTAACCTCTATCTTGCTGAGTCCAAGGTTTAACATACCTAAGACACTCTTCATCGCGTCGCAGGCCTTAAATGACTTTGCTTCATTGTCGGGACGATAGAAGTTCCTGAAATCATCAATTGTCGTTGTTAGGAATACGGCCGCTTCTTCGAGTGTTTCATAAGCCGCTGTAAAATCAGACGTAAATGTGCTGACAGGATCTTCAAGTTCATCATACAGACCCAGTTCAAGACGCGTCTTAAGCGTAGAAAGGACCGTTGTGATTGAGGAGAGAGGCTGACGCCATTGGTGCGCTATCATAGAGATCATCTCTCCTGTCTGTGCCAGTTTGGATTGTTGTATTAACATATCTTCTTGGATCTGTTTCTCTTGTGTGACTTTTTTCAGATCCTGGTGAAGTTGGTCTGTCTGTTCTTGTATAAGTCGTGATTGCAAAAGAATGGATACCTGTTCCATACTCACATGAATAAAGTTGTCTAGATTAAAAGGCTTGACGATAAAACCCGATATGCTCATTGCAAGGAGCTTCATAAGCTTATCCGAATCATCGCTGGCGGAGATGACGATGAACTTTTGCTTTGGATCGAGTGTCTTGATGGTATGGATAAGTTCGATACCGCTCATCCCCGGCATGTTTAAATCCGTGTAAATAAGGTCATATTTGTCTTTTTGGAAATATTCAAGGGCTTCTTTGGCACTGTTAGCGATCTGAACATGCTTAAAGAACCGTTTTGCTATCTCGAGGTAGTTGTCGGTAAGATCGACTTCATCATCTACCATGAGTATACTGCAATCTTGTGACATCTGTTTAAACTGTTTTACTGCTTCAATCTGCATAAGGGGTATCTACTTCTAATCTTCAGGCTAAATATATTATCTTAAGTATAGTAAAAAAAAGTAGCAAAAAAGTTGCATTATTGATCTTTATGATTTGCGTCAAGAATATTCATTCTTGTGTTGCCGGTAATGAGGTTTAGGAAGAAAGTTCTGAAACAGCATCATCAAATTGATGCAAGAGATCTGAAATATCGCTGTTGTCATTTTTTTTCAAAACAGTTTCAAGTTGTTCAATGATGGCAAACAAGCGGTTTGCACCGTAAAGCTTTACACTTCCTTTGAGTTTGTGAAGTGATTTCAATGCCGTAGAAGTATTCTTTTTATCTATCATCGTGTGAAGCGTGTTGGCCTCTTTAACCGTGTTATGGACAAAGAGTTTAAGCTTGTCGAGGAAGTCCTCTTTTTTTAACCAGTAATGAGACATCTCATCGTCCAAGACAAGTCCGGGGATAGGAGGGAGCTGATTCACCCAGGAATTCTCTTTTGTGTTAGATACCCTGATCTTCTTGACGATCTTATTGGGAAGCCATTGTACTAAAAGGTTTTGGAGGGTATACATCGTAAAGGGCTTGTTGAGATGGTCATTCATCCCCGCATCCAGACTGTTCTTGCATTCAATCTCTGAAGTATGGGCACTAAGCGCAATAATGAGAAGGTCGGTAAAACCTTCACTGCGAAGTATCTTTGTGGCGCTCAGTCCATCCAACTTCGGCATTTGAATATCCATCAATACCATGTCATATTTCTTTTTTCTAACCATCTCTATGGCGACCTCTCCGTTTACAGCTTCATCTACATCAATACCCATCTTTTTTAGCAAGGTGCCGGCGACTTCACGGTTTTCACTATTGTCTTCTACCAATAATATGTACATATTTCCAAAATAAAACAGATACTCCGGTAGCAGTATCTGTTTGGACGGCACGGATTGCGCAATATCTAGCTTAAGTTTGAACGAAAAGGTACTTCCTTGCCCCGGTTCACTCTCAACTTCTATGGACCCATCCATAGCTTTTACAAGCTGTTTAGAGATCGCCAGTCCCAGCCCTGTGCCACCTTTCTCTCGCGTTTTGGAGCTGTCAACCTGGGTAAAGTATTCAAAGAGGTCTGCATGATTTTGTTTCGCAATGCCTATACCTGTATCACTTACAGCAAATTCAATAGTGCAGCTTTGCGTATTTTTATGAAGCGTAAACAGGTTTATATGTACAGAACCGGTTTGGGTGAACTTAATAGCGTTGCCTATAAGATTTATCAGTACTTGTCGAATACGTTCGGGGTCGCCAATAAGGTATTCGGGTATGTTCTCATCCACTTCATAGGTCAATTCAAGAGATTTTTTCTGGGCTGATAATGAAAGAATATCTACACTCTGTTTGATGATATTCTCAGGTTTAAAGGGGAGAACTTTAAGACGTGTCTGGCCTGCTTCGATCTTTGAAAGGTCAAGCATATCATTAAGTATAGATAGAAGGGAATGGGCAGCATTGATAGTCTTTGTCATATAGTTAGACTGTTGAGAATCCAGCTGAGTTGCCGTGAGTAACTCACAATAGCCTAATATTGCATTCATCGGAGTACGTATTTCGTGGCTTACATTTGCTAAAAAGATGTTCTTAGCCTGGTTGGCTTTTTCAGCGACCTTTCTAGCCTGAATCATCTGGGCTTCCAGACGCTTATGTTCGGTAACGTCTGAAGAGACCCCTATGTAATGTGTTACTTTAGCATCTCTTTTGACTACTCCGATGGAGAGATGCTGCACATAAGGTTCTAAATTTTTTCTGATATTGTGAACTTCACCGCTCCAAAATTCATTCGTATTGATTTTTTTCCACATCTCTTTAAAAAATGATTTTTCATATCGGTAAGCCGGGTCTTTTAAAAATTTCGGATTTTTAAAAAGGACCTCATTCTCACGGTATCCCGTCATTTTTTCAAATGCTCTGTTTACCTGAATGATCTCTATATTTTTATTTAAGACGATGATACTGTCCGAAGAGTGCTTGAATGCCTCATAGGCTATATCCATTCTTTGATTGACATCGTTTAATACTTTTATGTATCGGGTTAACAGATAACTAAATAATAGTGCGATGAGGATGATCGACACAATGATCCACCATATCGAATAAACATATTCAAAAAAGGTGTCTTGAACAATATCCTTACAGATATAAGAGAGTATAACCCAGTTTCTTTTTGAGAGGCTTTTTCGATGAGGACTGACGACTTGAACAGGGTCTAGATGTAAAAAGGCATAGAACGAGGAGTTGAGCAGAAACTCGCCTGATGGTGCTGAAACTATCTGCTTCCACTGTTTTGGATGATGTTTTTTGAATGAGACGTCATTTTTAAGCAGATGTCCCCATTCATTGTCTTTTGTATCTGATTTAAGATAATGGGATTCTTTATCCAGTAGCAGGGAATGGATCTGCCCATCATTTTTCTCAAGTTCATCAATAATAGCTTGGCCGGAATAGTTGATAATAACGTAACCAGAAATCTTGTTATTCTCATCTAAAACAGGTGAAGAGAGTCTGATCACTGAGTCGTAAGGTTCTTCTATCTGGTCGTTTTCAATATTGAGATCCAGCTTTGATAGATATATCTCTCCTGGATGTAGTATCTTTGAATCTTTTACATAATAGTGACTTGATTTGTTTTGCAGATCCGTTTGATCGGCAATAGTGACTTCACCGTCTTTATGATCGACTCTTAATATCTCTTGTCCATCTAAATTAAGATATAGGATCTGGGAATAGACATTTCTTTGTATCATAAAAGGCTCTATAATCAATTCGAGGTCTTGAATATATTCGTGCTCATAGTGTTGAATAGATTTTTTTAAAGCCTGATAGATATCTGCCAAGTATAATAGATCTTTTTTTGCATTCAAGAGGTGGCGCTGAATGAGTTCGCTGGTTGAACTGTTATGCGATATTAGCTCAAGTTTGTATTTTTGTTCTATTGTCTTGAACACGCCGTCAAGACGAAGATAAAAAAGCGCGCCAAATAGGATAAAAAAAAGCGTAAATATTTTAAGAAAAATATGCTTCTTTAAATAGTTCATATTGCCTCATTCATAGATCAGTCTATTTTTCTTTTACATTGAGTTTGATACCTGTACCTGAGAAGGACGCGATGGTGTCTTTGCCGATTTTTTTACGCAGACGAAAGACCAGACTCTTGTAACTGGAATCGCTAAATATTTTATCCGGGTATAGAACCTGCTGAATTGTTTCTCGGGTTACTATGTTGTTTTTATGCTGTAAAAGTAGATTAAGCAGTTTGATCTCTTTTTGTGACAAAGGAACAGGCATTTGCATTCCAGAGGTTTCGATCTGTCCTAATAAAGGGTTATAATCTATCTCATGATTGATGTGTATCATCAGGGTGTTATTCTGAGTGATTCTCCTAAGAGACTCAAGAAGTGTCTTTTGAATGGACGGAATGCTAACAGGTTTTATAAGGTAATCGACAAGGTTTAGTTTCACCGCTTGTTGAAGTTTTTCTTTATCGTCATGAATCGTGGTAATGAAGATTGGTATCTGCTGGTTTGATTTTCGTATCTCTTCGCACAGTTGAAGACCGCTCATCCCCGGTAGTTCTATATCTGTGATGACAAGATGGACCAACTTGGATGAAAATAGCTCTAAGGCCTCTTCTGCATTATCGCAATACAGAACAGTGTGAAAAAAATGTTCGAGTAGCTTGAGCGTCTGCAGGCCCACCAAAGAGTCGTCTTCAACATACAGCACATTCATGTTTTTTAAAAAACTGGATTCAAGTCCATCCATATAAGCACTTCCTTTTATAGGGATAATTATAGTTTGTTTTGATTAGATTAATCTTTTTTTCATCATCATTTTTTGATAGGTTGCTTTGATACAAATAGTTCAAAAGATTAATAAACAGGGTAGACACAACAGCTTGGTCGGTGAGAATCGGCGTTTAGTTGCTTGTTATCAACTACGCGACAAAGTAAAGACTTATTAGGTTTGACACACACAAGGAGGCAGATGAATCATCATGACAGTAACGGGGTCTGACATCCTTATCATTGAGGATTCAGAGTTTGTGAACGATTCGGTAAAAACAGAATGTTAGAAACTCGGTCGCCACTGTTCTCAGGCATTTACCTTGGAGGAGGCTTTACAGCTTTTTAAGATAAAAACGTATGACTTTGCCATTCTTGAGCGAAATCTTCCGGATGGGGATGGAAAAGATCTTTTTCTCTGTGATCGGACATTTCCAGTCAAAGATCATTATCTTGACATCTGAAAAAGATGCGCAGGTACGTTCCACTTTTTTAAAGCTGAGGATACTGGACGTGTTACGGCTCTGATACGTTCTGTCTGGCCAGATGGTTGACATTTTTATTGTCTTATTGTTTCTTATGTTTTTTCAGCTTTTATGTTAAACTAAGCCAGTTGACTTTAAAGGACAATAGTTATGCATAAGAACGCTGTATGAAACTGTTTTGGTATCTTTTTTCTTTTCTCTTTATCACTTCGCTTATATTTGCATATATAGATTGGAAAACAGGCGGTTTCGATTTTTTTGTATTACAGGAACAGAGTTTTTATTTTCAATCGTGGATCTCCATTGCCGGAATATTATTTGCTCTGATAATGGCGATAACAAGTTTTATTATCTATATAAAAAGCAAACTCCGATCTTTAAAGTACATTCCCTTGAGCTTTGTTTTGACAGCGTTTGCCTATGTTGTCATAGGGTATCATGCCTCTTACTGCAAGGTATGCAGTGACTTGGGGTTTTGCGCTGCAAGCCATAACTACCCAAACTACTTGATACTCATCGTTTTGGTAGTATCCATATTGACTGCGATCATGTTGAGCAGCAACCTGGATCTGGAAAAAAAAGCGCAGAGCCTGTATAGATTGTCGTACGGACTTATTATTGCCACAGGCTTGCTGACCATCACCCTTTTTTTTAGTATTGGCTTTATGGAGGTACCGGATGTGGTTTCTTATACGTGGAGCAATAACCTTCAGGTGGTCGTCTTTACGCTTCCTATCGTCATTATTGTCGGGGCGTTTGCCTATTTTAGACGCATCTATAAAGCGGCAGGTACCTATTTGTTTATGGGACTCTTGTCCTCTATGTGTTTTGTGCCTCAGATATACCATATCATCAGCTGCGAAGATTGCCATAATCTGGAGTGCTCAGAGTTTTATGTCTTTTCCGGACTGATAATGTTTATGGTAGTTGGTCTGTTTATACATGCCGTCAGTGTACAGTTGCAAGAGAACAAAGAGCAAGCCAAATGAAGACGACGCTTATAAGAAGGCTGATGGCATCTATCCTGCCGTTTGTGATCATACCGCTTGTTCTCTTAACATTTTTTTATTATCTTTTTTTAGACAGAGTAATAGAAAATGAAGTCATTGACTTTCATAAAAAATCACTTAAACATGTGGGTTCTGAACTTAATAAAGTAATAAATGAACCTTTGAAATTAGATAGTTTTGTAGAAGGTGAGAAAGTCTATCTTCCTGAACTTAGTGTTGTTGGCGAAAACTTGGATGTTCTTGCTGAGAACTTTGATTTAGAGTATATTGATGAAGCTGAAAAAGAGTATCAAAATAGAGTTGTTCAGGGGTACCTGCGTCAAGCAGTGCAAGATCAAAATGAAGAGATATTTCAAGATAAAAAGCATCAGCGGCTTATAAAGCCGTTGATGCATAACGGTAAGATATCAGCGCTTTTGATCTCTGGTTACGCGTCTAGCGTAAAAGAAAAACTGATTCTTATACACCAGGCGTTCTTGTATTTTATTTTTATCATTATATTCACGGCGTTTATCACTGTTGTCTTTATCGTCATTTTGGCATTGCGGTTTATGGAACCTCTTGATCTTCTCGTAAACGGGATCAAAAGGATCTCTGCAGGGGACCTCTCTTTTAACATTAAAAATTCTTCAGATGACGAGATCGGCGTAGTGGTTGATGCCTTTAATGAGATGACTAAGAAACGTCAAAATATCGAAGTACAACTGCAAGAATCAAATAAGAGTCTAGAAGAAAAGGTCAAAATAAAGACAGAAGAACTTTTAAAATTGAACAAATCACTTGAGAGCAGGATCAATGCTGCGGTCAAAGAGATAGACGAGCAAAGTGCCGTACTTATCAAACAAGCACGTCTGGCACAGATGGGAGAGCTTATTTCAATGATTGCACATCAATGGCGGCAGCCTTTATCTTCCATCTCAGCGATTGCCGGGACACTGAAGATAGATGTGATGATGGATGAATACAATAAAGATTTTTTTGAAGAGCGCCTGGAATCCATTGATGACCTCTCGCAGCATCTTTCCTCTACGATCAATGACTTTCGTAACTTTTTTAAAATCAATAAAGAGACTGATGAGACAACAATGCAGGAGATTGCCGATGGAGGCCTTCAGATCATTTATCCGACATTAGAGTCCAACAGTATTGAGGTGCTAAAGCAGCCGAATGAGACGTCAACCAGGATAAAGACGTATTCCAACGAAGTCAAACAGGTGGTCTTGAATATCCTTAAAAATGCCGAAGATATCTTGACAGATTATAAGCATCCTGATGCAAAGATATGGGTGAAGTGTTATGAAGAGGGGGCATATACCTGCTTGAGTATTGAAGACAATGCAGGCGGTATACCGGAAGAAGTTATGCCCAAGATATTTGATCCTTATTTCAGTACAAAAGAGGCTAAAAACGGTACGGGACTGGGACTGTATATGTCAAAGACCATCATTGAGGATCATTGCAAAGGGAAGTTGGATGTGACCAATAGTGAATATGGGGCAAAATTCACTATCAAACTACCGATATCGTTCGTATAAACTGTAAAATATAATTTAATGCGTAAACCTGTATAGGTATAAGCGAAAAAACAGTCATTACGATTTAAGAATAAGTTTCAATTTATTATTAACTTAGGATAATAGAAGCATAATCTGGCCACGGTGATACTTTTATGATAGTACAGGTGTTTGCTAAGTACAGAAAGTAAAAAGATAAGAAAAGAGCTACGTTTTTAAAGGGCACAGTATAGTCGCAAATAGGCACGGCAGCCATAAATCAATGTTGGATGGTTCATGTTTTAGGGGTTTAAAGTGAAGTGCTCCGGATACTGGGTTTCATCGAGTCAGACACTAAATACCATCAAATACCAATATGTATAACAAGCTGGTATCAACTTCTTATTTACTATGTTCTAACTCCAAGTTTCCCAAGTAGAAAAATAACACTGTAATATGCAAAAATTGTCAGTAGGATGGAAATAAGCATGCTTGGATAAAATCCAAATCCTTTGTTTATTAAGATTGGAAAAGCAAAAAAGAGTGTCATTGATGGGGCTATTAACCAAATAATATTATTTGAAAATCCACTGCACTACTGCTATCATTTGTATCTATATACATCCATGTCATAGCTAAAATCGAGACCAAAGGAATAGCCGCTAATATTGCTCCTGCCAAACTACTTCTTTTACCAACCTCTGAGATCAATACAATCAAAAGTGTTGTAATGATTAGTTTTGTTATATAGAATGCCATTTTTGCCATAATCATAAGTTGGTACATATAACTATTGAACACTCAAAGTTTAATTGACATATAAGAGACTGAGTATCATAATGTTTATTTAATCTGCTTAGATCAGCCTATTGTCCCGGGCTGATCAATTGGCTATTTACCGGTAAAATTACTTTCTAATACTTCTGCATCTAAGCTAACAAAGATATATGGTTTATAAGGGACTCTTTTTTTATGGCCTATCTATCTTCTTTTCTTCACAGTAGTGTTTATTTTTATAAAACAGAAGATACGTTGATGGTAGAATCAATAGTGTCAATAGTGTTGAACTAATGATTCCGCCGGTTATAACGACTGAGAGTGGATACTGAATCTCAGATCCCACGCCTGTTGCTGCAAGCAGAGGTAATATTCCAAACAAAGTTGTAAAAGCCGTCATAAGAACAGGGCGCAGTCGCAAGAGTGTTGCATCCTTAAGTAAGACTTTCAATCCTACATTCGGAAACTTCACCCGTAGTTCATCAATGAAACTCACGAGGACAATACCGTTCAAGATAGAAATGGCAAAGATGGCTAAAAAACCGATAATTGCTGAGACTGAAAGGTAAATACCGCTTAAAAGTAAGGCAATAATCCCCCCAATAAGCCCAAAAGGCACATTCATTAAGATGAGTAGTGCTTTGGATAGTGAGTTAAAAGCTGTGTATAGAAGTAAAATAACGAGTAAAAT
>Ga0316207_10002969_pt1 | contig 16455 bp, 16 predicted proteins | sample 6weekpyrite_MG_FD_204943 | JGI IMG/M metagenome (GOLD analysis project Ga0316207, IMG submission 204943) | Microbial mat bacterial communities from mineral coupon in-situ incubated in ocean water Damariscotta River, Maine, United States -... | ecosystem: Environmental > Aquatic > Marine >...
CTTGATCGCCACGCGAAGCTCTCCGTCCTGCGGCGCGGTGCAGATCGAGTAGTTGCGGCGCACTTCCTCGCCATCGATCCGGGTGCGGAGCGTAAGATGCTGGCCCGGCGTGAAGCGGAAGTCGTCAGCCAGTTCTTCCGGCACCACGAAACGCAGGGACACGGCGTCGGCGATCTCGCGCCGGACTTCGGCGATTTCGAGCGAGTGAAATCCGGTAGACATGCTGCTTCCTCAATTTGGTTGTTATCGTTGGATCGTGCGGCAAGAACGAACGGCGCCGCACATCAGTGACACTTGAATCGATCGAACGGTTCGGCACATGTTCGGCAGCGCCAGAGTGCCTTGCACGGCGTCGAACCGAAGCGACTGACCTCGATCGTGTTGCTCGATCCGCAGCGTGGGCATTCAACGATGCCGCCGCCTTTGAGCGAACCGCTAGCCGCCCCCTTCGGCGGTGGCGCGATGCCGTAGGCTCGCAGCTTTTCCCGCCCGACGTCGCTGATCATGTCGGTGTTCCATGCCGGGGCGAGCACGGTTTTAAGCCCGACCGCCGAAAATCCGGCCTCGTCCAGCGCTTCGCGGACCGAGCGTTCGATCAACTGGGTTGCCGGGCAGCCGGTGTAAGTCGGGGTAATATGGACGGCCGGCGCGCCGGTCGCATCGGAGACAAGCGCGCGTACAATGCCCAGTTCCGTCACCGAAATGACGGGGATCTCTGGATCGGGAACGCCATCGAGAACGGCAACGATCCGGTCGGCAAGGGGCCGGTCGATGGCTGGCGCGATCTCCACGGTTGCCGTTCCTTACCAGCTCGCTTCGGGATGGGCCCGCGGCAGGACCTGCATCTCGGCCAGAATCAGCGAAAGATGTTCGGTATGCCGCCCGGTCCGGCCTCCGCCGATCTGCCAGGGCAGTTCGGGGAACGCGATGCCAGCCTTGTCGAGTGTTGCATGGATCGTGGCCGATGCCTCTTCGCGCACGAGTTGCTTGTCCGCGGCGATCCCTTCGGCGATCAGCGCTCGTTCGGATTCATCGGTCGCGAACAGGTCGTCGTAGTAGCGCCAGAAGAAGTCCATGCCCTCGCTCATGCGGGCATGACTTTCCTCAGTTCCCGCGCCCAGCCGGATCACCCAGTCGCTCGCCAGCTCGACATGATAGCGCACTTCCTTGACGGCCTTGGCCGCGATCTCCGCGATGCGGGTGTCGGCGGACTCGACAAGGCGTTCCAGAAGGGCGAGTTGATAACTGGAATAGATCAACTGGCGAGCCATCGTCTGGCCGAAATCGCCGTTCGGCTGTTCCACAACCAGGCAATTGCGGAACTGCTCGGCGTCGCGGTGAAAGGCGAGCTTGTCGGCATCGCGGCCCTTGCCCTCGATTTCGCCGGCATAACCGAGGAACAGGGTTGCCTGACCGATCAGGTCGAGCGCCAGATTGGAAAGGCTCAGGTCCACTTCGATCGTCGGGGCATGGCCCGACCATTCGCAAAGCCGTTGCCCAAGGATCAGGCTGTCGTCGCCCAGCGCGAGGCAGTAGTCGAAAAGATGCTTGTTCATCGCCTGCCTCACATATGTTTTACGGCATCGGGAAGATCGTAGAACGTCGGGTGGCGATAGATCTTGCTGACCGCTGGTTCGAACAGCTCACCCGCCTGTTCCGGGTCCGAGGCGACGACGTCGGCGGACTTCACGACCCAGAGACTGACGCCTTCCATGCGCCGGGTGTAGGTGTCGCGGGCATGGTGCAGCGCCATTTCCGCGTCGGGAGCGTGAACCGATCCGGCATGGCGATGCTCCAGTCCGCCGCGCGCCCGGATGAATACTTCCCACAAGGGCCAATCCTTGCTCATCCTCTATTTCCTTATCGTATCAGGCGGCAGATCGCCGGGTTGATTGACGGGCTTCGTAGGCGTCCGCCGCCTCGCGAACCCATGCGCCGTCGTCCCATGCGGCACGCCGCGCTTTCATGCGTTCCTTGGCCGTCGGTCCTTCGCCACGAACGACTGCGTAGAATTCTTCCCAGTCGATCTCGCCGAAGTCGTAGTGGCCGCGTTCCTCGTTCCACTTCAGATTAGGATCGGGCACGGCGATGCCGAGCAATTCCGCTTGCGGGACGGTCGCGTCGACGAACTTCTGGCGTAGTTCGTCGTTCGTTTCGCGCTTGATGCGCCAGCGGATCGATTGGGCGCTGTTGGGCGAATTGTCATCAGGCGGGCCGAACATCATCAGGCTCGGCCACCACCAGCGGTTCATGGCATCCTGCACCATCGCCTGCTGGGCCGGAGTACCCTTCATCAACTCCAGCAGCAGGTCGTAGCCCTGGCGCTGGTGAAAGCTCTCTTCCTTGCAAACCCGCACCATGGCGCGGGCGTAGGGGCCATAGCTAGTGCGCTGCAGGGGCACCTGATTCATGATCGCGGCGCCATCGACCAACCACCCGATCGCGCCGATATCGGCCCAGTTCAGCGAAGGATAGTTGAAGATCGTGCTGTACTTTGCCTTGCCGGTGTGCAGCGCCTCAATCAGTTCGTCGCGGCTGGTACCCAATGTTTCGGCCGCGCAATAGAGGTACAGGCCATGTCCGCCTTCGTCCTGGACCTTGGCAAGCAGAATCGCCTTGCGCTTGAGGCTGGGCGCTCGGGTCAACCAGTTACCCTCAGGCAACATGCCGACGATCTCGCTGTGCGCGTGCTGGCTGATCTGGCGCGTCAGGGTGCGGCGGTAAGCCTCCGGCATCCAGTCTTTCGGTTCGATGAACTCGTCGTTCGCCACGCGCGCCTCGAAGGTGGCGATCAGCTCGGGATCTTCCGTTGCCAGCGTTGCGACCTTGCGGTCTTTGCCGCCATCAAGCTCTGTCGTGTACATCGCAGGTTCTCCTTCAGCCCGAGGTATATAATTTAATGACCGACCGGTCAATTAAATTATTTCCACCTTTCCCGCGCGGTCAAATCGGCTAGATTTTCTCAATGGCTAGCGCGATGCCCTGGCCCACGCCGATGCACATCGTGCAAAGTGCGCGCCGCGCTCCGGATTTGTGCAATTCTTCTGTCGCGGTGAGCACAAGCCGAGTTCCGGACATGCCGAGCGGATGTCCCAGCGCGATCGCGCCGCCATTTGGGTTTACGTGGGCGGCATCATCCGGCAGACCGAGCTGACGCAATACGGCAAGGCCCTGGCTGGCGAAGGCCTCGTTGAGTTCGACCACGTCCATGTCGCCTATCGTCAGGCCGAGCCGTTCAAGCAGTTTTGTGCTGGCAGGCGCCGGGCCGATCCCCATGATGCGGGGCGGTACTCCGGCCACCGCGCCGCCGAGGATACGGGCGCGGGGTTTCAGCCCATAGCGGTCGACCGCTTCCTTGCTTGCCACGATCACCGCCGCGGCCCCATCGTTCACACCGCTCGCGTTTCCGGCAGTGATAGTGCCGTCGGGACGAACGATAGGACGAAGCGAAGTCAGCTTTTCGACTGTCGTCGCTCGGGGATGTTCGTCAACTTCGAAGACGATCGGGTCTCCCTTGCGCTGCGGAATGGCCACCGGCGTAATTTCCGAAGCAAGCCTGCCGCTGGACTGCGAGACCGCAGCCCTGCGCTGGCTCTCCGCGGCAAACCGGTCCTGATCCTCGCGACTGACGGCGAAGTCGTCGGCTACGTTTTCGGCCGTTTCCGGCATCGAATCGATGCCGAATTCCGCCTTGAGAGCCTTGTTGACGAAACGCCAGCCGATCGTCGTGTCGTAGACAGCGTTCGCGCGCGTAAACGCCTGTTCCGCCTTGGGCATCACGAATGGCGCGCGCGACATGCTTTCGACACCGCCCGCGATGATCAGATCGGCCTCTCCCGCCTTGATGGCGCGCCCGGCGTAAGCGATCGCATCCATGCCCGATCCGCAGAGCCGGTTGATCGTCGTTCCCGGCGCGTCTTCGCCCAGCCCTGCAAGCAGTGCCGACATGCGGGCGACGTTGCGGTTGTCCTCTCCCGCCTGGTTGGCGCATCCCATCAGGATATCGTCTATATGCCCGACGATGCCGGGATTGCGATCTTTCAGCGTACGCAGCGGGACCGCGCCGAGATCGTCGGGACGAACCGAGGCCAGTGCTCCACCGTAGCGGCCGATAGCGGTGCGGGCACCGTCGCAGATAAAGGCGTCAGCCATGATCATCTTCTCCGTCAGAGTCTGTCAGGATCGGCCCGCCGACTATCCGCGACAGGCCCTGGAAATGCGCGACGGGAGTACCGTCGTTGCGACTTACCGCCACCGAGCAGGCGCCCGAGCGGCCGATTGCCGCTTGCTCGTTCGCTTCCGCGATCAGGATGTCGCCTTCCTTCGCCGGGGCGAGAAAGACGATCGAAGCGCTGGCGGCCACTGCGTTCCGGTTGTGCGAGTTGCAGGCATAGGCGAAGGCCGTGTCGGCGAGGGCGAAAAGGATGCCGCCGTGGGCGGTAGCATGCCCATTGGTCATGTTGGGCCGAACCGCCATGCGAAGCCGGGCATATCCAACCCGCGCCTCCTCTATGACGATGCCCCACTCGGGCCCCGTCCCTTCGCTTGCCAGCATGTGCTCGGCAATGCGGCGGGCGAGCAGGTCTTCGGGCGACGACATCATCGCTCACCGAAGAAAGGAGAGGGAAGATACATGGCGTCCGCGCTCGCCTCGGCTATGTTGCAAAGCGCCGTTGCCACCTGACTGTGACCGAACCGGTCGGCCCATGCCAATGGCCCCTCGGGATGGTTGGCACCCGCTACCATCGCTGCGTCGATGTCCTCGGAACTGGCAACGTCGTCTATGACTGCGTCTGCCGCCGCATTGGCCAGTTGGGCCAGCGTGCGAAGGGCGAGCTGACCGGGGCGGTCGGGCAAGGCGATGGCCTGTTTGCTCATGATGGCCGCCAGCCCTGCGGCCACGGATGCCGCGGCATCGCTTCTGGCGGTGACGGCCAAAACCGGGGCCTCGGCAAGGTTGCGGGCATGGTCGATAAGGACATCGATGCCGCTCCGAGACGAGAGCAGGCGTCCGTCTCCGAAAGCCATCACGACATCTTCCACTCGCATGGTGCCGGGCGCGAGCGCTGGATCGCGCTGCATGTCGATGCCCGCCACATCGACGAGGTCGACGAGCGTGCCCAGCTCTCCGACTTCCGTTGCGATAAACAGTCGCTCAGGTAATGCGTCGCCGGGTCGAATGTAATCCGGTTCCGGCAGTTCCTGCGCGTAATCGTACACGCCCGCTCCGGATTTTCGGCCCAATCTGCCTCCTTCCGCGAGCGTGGCTTGGGCCGACTGTGGGCGAAACCGGGTATTGCCTTCATAGGCTTCGAATACCGATGTTGCGACCGCGTAGTTCACGTCGTGGCCGATCATGTCGGCAAGGGCGAGGGGGCCCATCCGGAACCCTCCGCATGCGACCAGCGTGCGATCGATGGCGGCAGCCGACACTCCCTCGGACAGCGCAGCGAAACCTTCCGCATAATAGGGCCGGGCCACGCGATTGACGATGAAGCCCGGAACGTCGCGGACGAGCACGCCCCGCTTGCCCCAGGCGTTCATCAAGGCCAGCAATGCCGGTCCAAGCGATTGATCGGTTTGCGGTCCGGGAACGACTTCCACGAGCTTCATCGCGGGTACCGGGTTGAAAAAATGCAATCCCGCGAAGCGTCCCGGATGCCGAAGGGTCTTGGTCAGCATCGCAATCGACAGTGATGACGTGTTGGTCGCGAGCACAGCGCCCGGCGACACCAGCGTTTCGAGCTTCGCGAAAAGCGCCGCCTTCACGGCTGCATCTTCCACTATAGCCTCGATCAGCAGATCCGCGGTGGCCGCCGAATCAAGCGAGGCGCTCCATGTCATCCGGCCGAGCAGCGCCTGCGCCTCGGCGTTGTCGCACTTGCCGCGCTCAACAAGTCTCTGAAGGCGCCGAGCGACCATCTGAGCGCTTCGCTCGAGCGCGGCTTCCGCGCTGTCGATAACCGTTACCCGATGGCCCGCTTGCGCGGCCACCTGCGCGATACCAGTGCCCATCGCACCTGCGCCGACAACAGCGATAACCGAATCTCGTCCCAACTCCATGGGTGCGGCTCATAAGCCTAAAATTAGCCCTTGCCAATTAAAGACTGACCGGGCAGTCTATTAATTATCTGGGAAGGACCTGTCATGGATTACGAAACGATTCTGCCGACGCACGAAGACGGCGTGGCCCGCATTGCGTTCAACCGACCGGACCGGCTGAACAGCTTTACCGTGCAGATGCATGAAGAGGTTGCTGCCGCTCTGGACGCGGCGGATGCGGACGGCGCCGTCCGCGCTATCGTGATCACCGGCGAAGGTCGCGGATTTTGCGCCGGGCAGGATCTCGCCGACCGTGCCGTAACGCCGGGCGACAAGCCGGTCGATCTGGGCGATACTGTAGAGAAATACTGGGCGCCGCTCGTGCGGCGGCTCGCTGCGCGGGACAAGCCCGTCATCTGTGCAGTCAACGGCGTTGCCGCGGGGGCAGGGGCCAACATCGCGCTGGCTTGCGATATTGTCTTTGCGGCACGCAGTGCGAAATTCATCCAGTCCTTCGCCAATATCGGCCTGATCCCCGACACCGGCGGGACATGGGCCTTGCCGCGCATGGTCGGTCAGGCGCGTGCCCTTGGTCTGGCGCTGACGGCTGAACCACTGCCCGCCGAACGGGCAGAGGAGTGGGGCCTGATCTGGAAATGCGTCGACGACGAGTGGCTCGAAACCGAAAGCATGGCGCTGGCCCGCAAGCTGGCGGCTGGACCGACAAGGGGGCTGGCAGCGACGAAGCACGCGATCCGCGCGTCCCTGCTCAACTCGCTCGACGCAGAGCTCGATATCGAGCGCGACCTCATGCGTGAATTGGGCAACAGCGCCGATTATCAGGAAGGCGTCGCGGCCTTCATGGAAAAGCGCAAGCCGCACTTCACCGGGCGTTGAAACGCGAACCGCAATCTAACGGGAAAATTTCGATGACTTTGATGCTGAGGAACTACGCGCAGGACAAATGGTTCGAGGCTGCCGACGGCATCGTCGACATCATCTCGGCAATCGACGGATCGGTCGTGGCACGCACCGGCACTGACGGGCTGAATTTCGGCGGCATGCTGGACCACGCACGCAAGGTCGGCGGGCCCAATTTGCGCGAGATGACCTTTCACGACCGTGCGCGGATGGTAAAAGGGCTGGCCGCCGCGATCATGGAGCGCAAGGAAGAGCTTTATGCCCTGTCCTCGGCGACGGGTGCTACTCGCACCGATAGCTGGATCGACATCGAGGGCGGGGCGGGCACGATGTTCGTCATGTCGTCGAAGGCCCGCCGGGAACTGCCCGACGGACACGTCTTGCCCGACGGTGCATTCGAACCGATCGGCAAGCGTGGCACCTTCATCGGTCAGCACGTCTACACCACGATGCAAGGTGCGGCAGTCCACATCAACGCCTTCAACTTCCCGGTGTGGGGGATGCTGGAGAAACTCGCGCCGACCTTGATTGCGGGTGTACCCGCTATCGTGAAACCGGCTACGCAAGGCGCGCAAGTGACGGAAGCCTGCGTTCGCATCATGCTCGAAACCGGACTCTTGCCCGACGGCGCTCTGCAGCTAATCGCCGGGGATGTCGGAGATCTGCTTGAACACCTGACCTGTCAGGATGTCGTGTCGTTCACGGGTTCGGCAGGAACAGCTGCTAAGCTGAAGAACCACCCTACGGTCGTTCGCGAGTCTGTCCGTTTCGTGGCTGAGCAGGACTCGCTCAACGCCTCGATCCTTGGCCCTGACGCAACGCCGGACAGCCCCGAATTCGACTTGTTCGTAAAAGAGGTCGTCCGTGAGATGACGACCAAGGCGGGTCAGAAATGCACCGCGATTCGACGTGTTTTGGTGCCTGCCAGCTTGCTGCAGGCGGCGCAGGACGCCATTGCCGGGCGGCTGGCCAAGGTCGTAATCGGCGACCCCGCGCACGAAGGTGTGACCATGGGCGCGCTCGCCTCGCTGCGGCAGCTCGAGGATGTGCGCGAAAAGGCGCGCCTTCTGGCGACCGAGGCGGAGCTCGTATTTGGCGATCCGGAGCAAGTCGATCTGACGGGTGTGGAGCCGGGCAAGGGCGCCTTCATATCACCCCTGTTGTTCCGTGCCGACAAGCCATGGAATGCCGATGTCGTGCATGACGTGGAGGCGTTCGGCCCGGTTTCGACGCTGCTGCCCTATGCCGACATTGCCGATGCTATCGCGCTCGCCAACCGGGGCAAGGGCTCGCTCGCCCTGTCGGTCTTCACCTACGATCCAGCCACAGCGCGCGAGTTCATCGGCGGCGTCGCTGCCTATCATGGCCGAATGGTTCTGATCGACCGCGACAGCGCTCGCGAATCTACCGGACACGGGTCGCCGTTGCCGATGCTGGTTCATGGTGGACCGGGGCGTGCCGGCGGGGGCGAGGAACTGGGCGGCGTTCGCGGCGTGAAGCATTTCATGCAGCGCAGTGCGCTCCAGGGGTCGCCGCGCATGCTGTCCGCAATCGTACAGACCTGGCTGCCGGGTGCACCGCAACCGACAGGTGACGTCCACCCGTTTCGCATGCGCTTTGACGAACTCGACATCGGCTACACCCTCAACACCGGTTCCCGCGTCATCACGCTGGAGGATATCGAGCATTTCGCGAACTTCACCGGCGACACGTTCTATGCGCATATGAACGAAGAGGCAGCAGCGGCCAATCCGTTCTTCCCCGGGCGGGTGGCGCACGGCTACCTGATCCTGTCGTTTGCCGCCGGTCTGTTCGTCGATCCTGAACCTGGCCCAGTGCTCGCGAACTACGGCCTCGACAACCTGCGTTTTCTGAAACCGGTTTCGCCGGGAACGCCGATCAAGGTCGCGTTGACCGTCAAATCGAAAAAGCTGCGCAATCCCGGCGAGTATGGCGAGGTGGCCTGGGCAGTAAGGGTGACGGACGATGCCGATGAACTCGTTGCCCAGTACGATTTGCTGACCATGAATGCGGTTTGACGGTTCGGGAAAGGCGCTGTCAATGACCAGTCGCAGTTTTTGACATTGGGGCCATTTAAGGCTTGCCAATAATTATCCGACCGGGCATTCTATTAATTAGGGAATGCGTTTTGGGTGACAGCCGCGGTGGTGGGGTGAGAACTGTCGGATCTGTCCGAAGACGCCTCGCATTGTGGAGAAACACAGGGCGGCCTGCGCGTTTGCGGGCGGGCAGCTTACGGGAGAGAGGGCAATGATCGGGAACACCGAGGATGCGATGATCCTCGCCAACGAACAGCTTGACGAAGGGACGCTGCGTGCGCTTCAGTTGTCGCGTCTGCAAACCAGTATCAAGATCTGCTGGGACGGCAACGCGATGTTCCGGGCTCGTTGCGAAGAGGTCGGCGTGACACCCGCCGATGTCCGCAGCCTGTCCGATCTCGCCCGGTTCCCATTCAATGCCAAGGCGGACCTGCGGGCGGCCTACCCCTTCGGTTATTTCTCCCAACCGATGGAAAAGGTCGTTCGGGTTCATGCCTCTTCGGGGACAACGGGCAAGCCGACCGTGGTTGGCTATACCCACGATGACATCAAGACATGGTCTGGGTTGGTCGCTCGCTCGATCCATGCGGCGGGTGGCCGTCCGGGAATGAAGGTCCATATTGCCTATGGCTATGGGCTTTTCACTGGCGGCCTTGGTGCGCACTACGGGGCGGAAGCGCTCGGCTGTACCGTGATTCCCATGTCGGGTGGGCAGAGTGAACGGCAGCTTCAGTTGATCGGTGATTTTCAACCCGACATCATCATGGTCACACCAAGTTACATGCTCACCCTCATCGACGAGATGCGCAAGCGTGGCATCGATCCACGCTCGACATCGCTCAAGATCGGTATCTTCGGTGCAGAGCCGTGGACGGCGGCGATGCGGACTGAGATCGAGCAGGCGATGGGAATCGTGGCCGTCGATATTTATGGCCTGTCGGAAGTGATGGGGCCAGGGGTCGCGCAGGAGTATGCGGCGACCCAGGATGGACCGACGATCTGGGAAGATCACTTCCTTCCCGAAGTTATCGATCCCGAAACCGGTGAGGTCCTGCCCGATGGCGAAGAGGGTGAACTGGTGTTCACGTCGCTGACCAAGCAGGCGATGCCGGTCATCCGCTATCGCACGCGCGATCTGACGCGGCTGTTGCCCGGGACCAACGGGCCGATGCGGCGGATCGCGAAGATCACCGGCAGGTCCGATGACATGCTGATCGTGCGCGGCGTCAATGTCTTTCCCAGCCAGATCGAAGAGCAGATCCTGCGGCTGGAGCCGCTGGCACCCCACTACGAAATCGTGGTGACGCGACCGGACCGCATGGATGTCGTCGAGCTGAAAGTGGAGCCGCGCGATGGAGTCGAACAGGATGCCGCGCTGCGCGCCGTCCGCGAGCTTGGGCAGAACATCAAGACAATGATTGGCATTTCCACGAAGGTCGAACTTTCGCCACCCGGATCGCTTCGCCGTTTTGAGGGCAAGGCATCGCGAACCGTCGATCTGCGCCCTAAGGACTGAAGGAAACAGGATCATGACCGTAAAGCTGCTTGCGATCTATCATACGCCGGAAGATCCGGCGAAATTCGATGCCTATTATGATCAGTTTCACCTGCCGCTGGCGCGCGAGATACCCGGCCTCCAGTCGATCGAGCTCAATCGCGTGGCGAAGACGATGATGGGGCAGAAGGACATCTACCTCATCGCGGAACTGCTGTTTGCAGATCAGGCGGCGTTCGAAAAGGCTGCGGCGTCGGCTCAATTTGCGGCGACCGGCGCAGACTTGGCGAATTTTGCTGCCGATCGGGTCACCTTGTTGTTGGCGAAAGCCTGAGGCGCGACCGACGGCTTGGGCGGGAGAAGAGTTGTGTGGAATTTTGGCACCATTCACGTTGCTGGTGAGGACATTGCGGCGGAGCACGACGCCAGGCTGGACGTAATCAGCCCGGCCACGCTCAAGTCCGTCGGTCAGGTCGGTTCGGGGAGTGCCGCCGATATCGACAAGGCAGTGGCCTCCGCCCGTTCCGCATTCGATGACGGCGCCTGGTCGGTCACGACCGCGGCCCAACGTGGCATCCTGCTCAACCGGCTCGCGGATTTGGTCGAAGAAGAAGCCGAAGAACTGGGCGCGATGGATGCCGTTTCGATCGGTCGTCCTGTCGGTGAGACGCAGATACTGGACCTGCCCAACGCAGTGGCCACGTTCCGCTACTATGCCGGGTGGGCAGACAAGATCGAGGGGCGCGTCGTCCCGACGTCCGGCTACTTCGGCCGCAAGACACATTCCTTCGTCACCCGCGAGCCGATCGGGGTGATCGGCATGATCGTGCCCTGGAACACGCCCCTGATGATCCTCGCGTGGAAGCTGGCGCCCGCGCTGGCCACCGGATGCACTTGCGTGATCAAGCCCGCGGAGCAGACGCCTTTTTCGGCCATTCGCATCGCGCAGCTCGCCGAGAAGGCGGGCTTTCCTGCCGGCGTCATCAACGTCGTACCGGGCGACGGGCAGATTGCGGGAGCCGCCCTGTCGCTGCATCCGCGAGTCGATAAGATCAGTTTCACGGGAAGTCCGGAAACCGGCAGTACCGTCATGCGTGCAGCCAGCACGACCTTCAAACGGGTCGCGCTCGAACTGGGGGGCAAGTCGCCGCAGATCGTCTTCGACGATTGCGATCTGGAGGCCGCTGTCCAAGGCTGTGCGATGGGCCTGTTCTTCAACCAGGGCCAGGTCTGCGCCGCAGGTACGCGCCTGTTCGTGCAGCGTTCGATCGCAGACAAGTTTACCGAGGCGCTGACCGGGGCGGCATCTTCCATCGCCGTCGGCGATCCTTCGCAGGAAGGCATTCAGATGGGTGCGCTGGCGACACGTGGACAGTTCGAGCGTGTCGATGCCTATGTGAAGTCGGGCATTGCCGAGGGCGCAAGGATGATTACCGGCGGCCCCGTAGCTGGGGACGAGGGCTACTTTTATCGTCCGACCGTGTTCGATCAGGTCGACGGCAAGATGAAAATCGTGGCGGAAGAGATATTCGGTCCTGTCGGGTGCATAATTCCCTTCGATGATGAGGCAGAGGCGGTACGCGGTGCCAACGACACGAAGTACGGTCTGGCAGCCACGATCTGGACCCGCGATATCGCCAGGGCTCTCGACACGGCCGCCAAAGTGCGTGCCGGCGCCGTGTCGGTCAACGGCTGGGCGACGATCGATCCGGCTTTGCCGTGGGGTGGCTTCAAATCGAGTGGCATCGGCCGCGAACTGGGCATGAGCGGAATCGAAGCCTGCACCGAAGAGAAGGTCACAACGCTGGTCCTTTAAGGTCTAGCTTTTGTGGCCGTTGCGCGGTCACTTCTCCGAAAGGCGGGCCACCAGGAAATCGATAAAGAGGCGCGTGCGCGGCGCAAGAAAGCTGGTGGGCGGATAAACGACGGCCGCTTCCACCGGCGGAAGGTAGTAGTCGGACAGGATCCGCTTCATCGTGCCAGCAGCAAGTTCCTCGCCCGCGATCCAGCTAGGCAGGATGGCGATGACGAGTCCGCGTTTTGCGAAATCGTAAATTGTGGGAACGTCGTCGATCTCGATCCTCTGGTTGACGGCGATGCGCTGACGGCCCTCGTCAGAATCGAAATCGACGGCTTCCGCCCCGAAGTCTGATGGCGCCATGACATCGCGGCTCTCCAGGTCCAGCGGGGACGATGGCTCGCCGTGCGTGGCGAGGTATTCCGCCGAAGCGAGAACGTAGAGCGGATAGGTCTTCAACGTCCGTTTGATAAGGGATACATTGGACTGGGCCGGAGCAGTCGTGATCGCAAGGTCGCTGTTGTCGAAGCTGCGATTGCCGCTCCCGTCGACCATCGTGATCTTGAGCGAGAGCGAAGGATGCTCCGCCGCGAATTCGGGGACGAGCGGCATGATCGTAGCGCGCCCGAAATCGGCTGGCATCGACAGTTTCAATTGCCCGTCGACGTCCGGCGCCTGCCCGCTGGCTGTGGCTCGAACAGTCTTGAGAGCATCGAGGAGATGTTCGACCTGCTCGTTGAGCCGGTTGGCCTCGATCGTGGGCGATACGCGGCGTGTGTTGCGGACGAAAAGCTGGACCTGGAACTCCTTCTCGAGCGCAGCGATATGTTTGCTTACGGTCGACTGGCCTATACCCATCTTGCGGGCGACAGCCGAGAAGTTGCGGTGCTGCATCATCAGCGAGAATGCCTCGTAGGCTTCGATGCTGTCCATTATCTAATCCAATTAGAATATCTCATATGATGAAATGCAAATTTACGACTGAACAATCGTTCGGTAAACCCTGAATCAACGGAATCACTGAGAGGAAGCTGGAAAATGGCCAAAAAGATTGGCGTAATCGGTTCAGGGACCGCAGGCTTGCATCTGGGCCTATATCTGCAGCAGCACGGCGTCGACGTTACGCTTTACAGCGACAAGACGCCCGATCAGATCGAGAGCGGCCGGCTTCTCAATACGGTCGCGCATCATGCTGCCACGATCGCCAACGAGACCGCGCTGGGCGTCAATCACTGGCCGACCGAAGATTGCGGCTATTTCGGGCACTACTACTATATCGGCACCTCGGAGCCGCTGGAGTTTTTCGGCAAGCTGGGCAATCCGAGCCGGGCTGTCGACTATCGCATTTACCAGCCGGCGCTGATGCGTGATTTCGAACATGACGACGTGGCCGAACTGGCATCGACCTACGATCTTCTCGTCGTCTCCACGGGCAAGGGGCCGCTCGGTCGCATGTTCGAGCACGATGCCGAGCACTCGCCTTTCGACCGGCCGCAGCGCGCGCTTTGCTGTGGACTGTTCAAGGGTATCGCCGAGAACGAAACTCGTGCGGTGACCATGTATTTCGCCCCCGGCGTCGGCGAACTGATCGAAATTCCGACCCTGACCTTCGACGGAATGGTGACCGCACTGGTTATCGAGAACCACATCGGCGAAGAGCTGGAGGTTCTGTCGAAGGTTCGTTACGACGAAGACCGTGAGGCCTTTCTCGATCTCCTCTACGAAAAGCTCGAGAAATATTACCCCACCCTGGCGGCGCGGATCGATCGCGAGGTCTTCGATTGTCCGAAAGGCTCGATGGACCTCCTGCAGGGCGCCGTAACGCCTACTGTGCGCAAAACTTCGGTTGAGCTTGAGAACGGCTGCTTCGCGGTTGCGCTTGGCGACGTCCACGCCGTCGTCGATCCGGTTCTGGGGCAGGGGGCGAACGCCGCTTCCTATGCGGCGATCATCATGGGCGAGCAAATCGTCGAGAGCGATGTGTTCGACCGTCGCTTCATTGAAAAGCTCGATAACGTCAGGTCCGACCGGGTGCTCGCCGCGACGCGCTGGACCAATTTCATGCTGCGCAACTTGCGCGAAGGTTCACCCGAACTGATGACCTTCATCGGCGCCATCTCCCAAAATCCCGGCATGGCAGACGAATTCACCACCAACTTCGACAACCCCGATAAGCAGTGGGACTGTTTTGCCAGCGCCGCCCGGGTCTCTTCGTGGATCGAGGAGCGGACAGATACCGCCGGCCAGATGCACGAGGCCGTGGCAGGCTGAGCACATGGGCGAGAGCCGAGAGGAGGAAGAGATGGAACAGACGCAAATTCGTATCGAGGAAAGCCAGCCTCTCGTTTCGGTCGATGAATTTCGTCAGGCGTTGGGACAGCTTGCTGCCGGCGTGAGCATCGTCACCACACAGTTGGAAGGCGATCGGCGCGGCGTAACGGCGACCGCGGTCTGTTCAGTAACAGACTCCCCGGGGACCGTCCTCGTTTGCATTAACCGAAATACCGGCACGGGCAAGATGATCGCCGATGCGGGCCACTTTTCGGTAAACGTGCTGGGTCTCGATCATGAGGATGTCGCCATGACTTTTGCCGGAGCGCGAGGTGTGCAGGGGGACGAGCGCTTCGAACACGGCGACTGGAGTGAAGACGCTGCAACTGGAATGCCTCTTCTCGACCAGGCACTGGTCAACCTGGCCTGCAAGGTTTCGCATGTGCACAGCACTGCGACCCATGATGTCTTTTTCGGCGAAGTCGTGGCGGTTCGGACGGCTGAGGCACAACCACTGATCTATTTTGGCCGCGGTTTTCACGAGACGGCGCCACGATCCTGCTGAGCGGCAGAGCTGCCGGCTACAGATAACAACAATAAAGGGGTTTGGGTGAAATGGAGCAGGACGTCTCGGAAAAGGTGGCCGTCGGCCCGGCTGAAGGCTTGAGGCGTACGATGGTCGGGCACGGCGCGTTGCAGATATTCATGGCGCTCGTAGGGGGGCTTGGTCTCTGGATTTACCTCGTGGGCGGGTTTGAGATCGTGCCGGGCTACATCATTCCGATGGAACTGCCCGGGTCCGAAGCCGGATGGCAAAAAGCCCACACCGGGCCGGTGATGAACGGGCTCATGGTCATCGGTGTGGCATTCATCCTGCCGTTGCTAAATTTTTCCGAGAAAAAAGCCCGGATGCTCGGTTGGATTATCCTCCTGGATGGATGGGCCAACACCGGTTTCTACTTCTTCGGCAACCTGTCACCGAATCGGGGCCTTGCCTACACCGACACCCATCTTGGCCCGGCAGATGTTTTCAGCATCCTTGCCCTCGCTCCCGCTGCAGTTTTCGGGGCGCTGGCGATGGTTGCACTGGCTATCATCGGTGTCGCCGCGATCCGTCAGCCCGCCAGTGGCTGAATTGGGTGAGAGGGAATGCGCGACGGATTCGTCAAATGCGGAATTGAGTCGCAAATCGGTGAGAATTTCGAGGGCCAGCGGCATACAGTTCGACAAATCGTGAACTGCCAATGGCTCAGATAGGTTTTTTGGAAAGGTGGGCGGGGCGAAGCCTCCCGGCACCGGATGGACTGATATAGTTTTATGCCATGCTAATCTTATGCAAATCAACGCAGGTTTTTATTAACCGTCTGGACAGTTAAATAATGACTCCGTCTGCCAACAGCAGGAGATGGTGATGTTCGGATCAAGGGGAGGACAGAAATGAGCAGATCAAATTTCCGCCTGACACGCCTCGCGGCTTCGACCGCCATATGCCTCGTGGCTGCCGTGCCAGTTTCGGCGCTCGCACAGGACAGTGAAGGCGATGTCGCTGCCGAGACCGACGCTGCGGTTGAGGCGCCAGCGCAATCGGGCTTCTTTGGAGATATCGTCGTTACTGCCCAGAAGCGCAGTCAGCGTACGCAAGACATCGGCCTTTCCATCGCCGCTTTCGGCGCTGAACAGCTCGAGCAGGCGAATGTCGAGACGGTTCAGGACATCGCGACCCTCGTGCCGGGCTTCACCGTTGCCAAATCGTTCCGCGGCCCCCCGATCTACACGCTGCGAGGGGTTGGCTTCAACACGCCGAACATGTCAACGTCATCGCCGGTTGGCATCTACCTCGACGAGATTGCCTATCCCTACCCGATCAT
>Ga0316207_10002970_pt1 | contig 16441 bp, 17 predicted proteins | sample 6weekpyrite_MG_FD_204943 | JGI IMG/M metagenome (GOLD analysis project Ga0316207, IMG submission 204943) | Microbial mat bacterial communities from mineral coupon in-situ incubated in ocean water Damariscotta River, Maine, United States -... | ecosystem: Environmental > Aquatic > Marine >...
ATTCTGATGCGATCTTGTTACCTGCCTTGAGCCAAGCAGCTGAAGCTGCGCGGGCTATTGCACGCACAGGCGGCGAAGGACAAATACGCACCTTTAGTAAAACATCAGGTCATGATCTTTATACGCCTGAAGATCCACTTGCCAGCATGATGGCAGATGAAAAAATTGCTTTATTACATGCGGCCGATGCTGCCGCACGTGCAGCAGATCCACGAGTTAAAGAAGTAACGGTTAGTTTGGCTGCAGTACACGATACTATTTTAGTTGCAGCAGCAGACGGTACCCTGGCAGGAGATGTACGCCCACTTATTCGCCTTAATGTCAGTGTGATTGTTGAGCAGGATGGAAAACGTGAACAAGGTGGGCACGGAGGAGGCGGACGACGTGGTTATGGATATTTCATTGATCAATCAGCTGCTGAAGAGTTTGCACGTGAAGCAGTAAGGCAGGCACTTGTTAATCTTGAGGCGATACCGGCGCCAGCTGGAACGATGGATGTGGTACTGGGGCCAGGCTGGCCTGGTGTGCTGTTACATGAAGCGGTTGGCCATGGTTTGGAAGGTGATTTTAACCGTAAAGGTAGCTCCGCATTCAGTGGGCGAGTGGGCGAGCAGGTTGCCGCAAAAGGCATCACTGTCGTAGATAATGGAACCTTGCCGGATCGTCGCGGCTCTCTAAATATTGATGATGAAGGGACGCCCACACAAGAAACGGTCTTGATTGAAGACGGTATTCTGAAAGGTTACATGCAAGACAAAATGAATGCACGGTTAATGGGGGTTGCTCCAACTGGCAATGGCCGTCGTGAATCGTATGGACACTTGCCTATGCCACGTATGACGAATACGTATATGTTGGCGGGAGAGCGTGAGCCAGAAGAAATTATAAATTCAATTGATAAAGGGCTCTATGCGGTAAACTTTGGGGGAGGCCAAGTTGATATTACTTCTGGTAAATTCGTATTCTCAGCCAGTGAAGCATACCTTGTTGAAAATGGAAAAATTACGGCACCCGTGAAGGGTGCAACCTTGATCGGGAATGGCCCAGATGTCATGAATCGTATTAGTATGATTGGGAATGATCTTGAATTAGATGCGGGTGTTGGTACTTGTGGTAAAGAAGGTCAGAGTGTTCCAGTTGGTGTTGGACAACCAACCTTACGCATAGATGGAATTACCGTTGGTGGCACGGGCGGTTAAGATGGCGCAATATCCAGGGTTAAAAAAGGGGCATGTAATTAGTGCGGTTAAAGACGATGGGGCATTTGTCTATTTAGAAGATGGTGCTTGCTTTAAAATATACAGCGGCTTTTACGATTTAAGTCGTCGTTGGGAAGCTGGGCATAAGCTTTTTATGAAGCCCAACCCGAGAAACCCTGAACACCCTTATAAGCTTATTAGTGTACATTTTAATGAGCAAGTTGAAGCTGAGTGGATTGAGGACGCGGACAAAGAATACGCTAATCCGTTTTAGTTTCGATTAGATCCCTGACTAATTGGAACAGCTCTCGCTTAGCGCGTTTACTGCGGTCTGGAGACTTGGTTTGTTTGGCATTGCGCAAGACTTGACGTAATTGTTGTCGATCAGCGGCAGGGAAGCTACTAATAAATTCAGTTAAGGCAACATCGTCTTCAGCAATAAGACGATCACGCCAATCTTCGATAGCATGAAGTTCGGCAACGGCTTCGCGTTGAGGCGCTTTGAAGTCATTAACGGCATTTTGAATAGCGACTGTATCTGCATCACTGAGCAGTTTGCTAATAAGTTTGTGTTGGCGCTTGCGAGCGCCGTGTTGACGGATGCTTTTACATGTATCGATGGCATCATATAACGATTCTTCAAGGCAGAGCTTTTTAAGTTGACTGCTTGGAAGATCAACTAATACTTTGCCGAGATCAAATTGCGCATGCATATCACGTTTACGTTGTGATTTACTGGGTGGGAGATCTATTAGTTCGTCATCGTCAGGCATGGTGCATTCGTCACGTTAGTTATATTAAGGTCTATTATAAGCAATTCGTAATAAGTATGTACGCAAGTAAATGGGAAATAATGAGATGAATCAATCTGCTGTAAAAACGGCTACAGAAGGGCTACCAGCTCAAACTGAATTGGAAAAGACCATAGCCAACGTGGTTGAAATGGCTAAAGCAGCGGGTGCCAGTGCGGTAGAGGCGGCTATTAGCGCCGAAACGGGTTTCTGTGTTACAGCGAGAATGGGTGCGGTTGAAACGGTTGAGCATAATCGGGATAACGGATTGGGTATAACGGTTTATTTTGGTCAACGAAAAGGCTCAGCGACTACCACCGACACCTCAGAACAGGGTATGCGTAGCACTGTGCAGGCAGCGTGTGACATTGCTCGTTACACGGCAGAGGATAAGTGTGCGGGACTTGCGGATAAATCAGATCTTGCGACAGAGTTTCTTGATTTGGATATGAATTACCCTTGGGAGATTGATACCAGCGCAGCCATTGAATTAGCCGTTGAATGTGAAGCATCTGCCTTGGAATACGATAAGCGTATTAACAATTCTGAGGGTGGTTCAATTTCAAGTCACACAGGTTTACGTGTTTATGGCAACAGTCATGGTTTCCTTGGTGGTTATGCAAGTAGCTATCACAGTGCAAGTTGTGCGGTAATCGCAGAAGATAGCTCAGGAATGGAACGGGATTACTGGTATAGCTCGGCACGGAAGGTTAATGAACTCGAGGATATGTCCAGTATCGGTCACAAGGCTGCTGAACGAACCTTATCAAGGCTCGGGGCGCAGCGGTTGAGCACACGTACTGCTCCGGTGCTTTATTCTGCGGAAGTAGCTTCAAGTTTATTAGGTCACTTTATTTCGGCAATACGGGGCAGTAGTTTATATCGTAAGGCCTCCTTCATGTTGGATCGTATTGATGAAAAGGTGTTTGCTGATCACATTCGCATCCATGAACAGCCTCACCTATTAGGTGCATTAGGTAGTGCACCATTTGATAATGAGGGGGTAACAACCCGTCCGCGGGATTTGGTAACGGAGGGGGTGTTGAATGGATATGTGTTGGACAGTTATTCCGCACGTCGACTTGGTATGAAAACAACGGGTAATGCCGGCGGTGTTCATAACCTGATCCTTGAACCTGGTCAGCTAGATGCACAAGGCCTACTTAAAAAAATGGATACAGGCTTACTTGTAACTGAATTAATGGGTTCCGCGGTTAATGGGGTGACGGGAGATTACTCACGTGGTGCAGCCGGTTTCTGGGTTGAGGGAGGTCAGATTCAGTATCCCGTTTCAGAAATCACAATCGCAGGTCATCTTAATGACATGTACAAAAATATTGTGGCAGTGGGAAATGATGTTGACTTGCGTCGCAATACTCGCACTGGTTCCATTTTATTAGAAGAAATGATGATTGCAGGAGAATAGAACTAGCTCGGCAATCGTTCTTTATATTTTATCTTGTCTTGCTGGCAATACCCATATTGCAAAAGCGATAGCAAGATAAACTGAGGGTTGCGGGTGATAGTATGTACCATCGGTTAAGGCATTAATGCTCAAGGTACAGATAACAGCACCTGCTGCTAGGGCGGTTGGGGATAAACTTTTATCCTTATTAAGAACATGTAGTTTAATTCCAGCCCATATAGCTTTTGCTAATAATAAAATGAATAAACCGGTTCCTATAACACCCCATTCAATTAAAAATTGAATAAGCACATTGTGTGGCTGTACTGTACCAAGAAGTTTTTTCCCTGTTAAATAATATCCTTCTGGGCCTAATCCGAAGAGAATGTTGTTATTAAGTGATTCAAGCGCTGATGTCCAGAGGAATATTCTACCTGCTGATAATTGTGATATTGATTCAGATGAAATACTACGCTGATATGAGTCAATAAGTCCATTCCATGGAAATACAACCAATAACTCACTTATTGGCATAGCGATTATGATAGCGAGTAATGTGATTTTTAGAAAACGTTTATAATTAATTCCTTTGTATTTTAAAATGTAGGCAATACACAGAAAAGAAGTGAATGCAGATAGCACTGTTCCTCTGCCACCTAGCCAAAATAAAAATCCCCATAAGAATATAAAAAACATCACATGGGTAAAAGTCATTGAGTATTTTTTACGGTTTTTTAATAAGAAAAATGAAAAGAAACTTAAGGCAGCCTCTGCTTGATAGCCAGTGTGTCGTACATGGCTATTTAAAGGAGGATCATTTAGTGACACGCCAAAACTATCCCACATATGATTAATCCAATGGTAATAGAAATAAATCGCTACTACGAGGGTTGAAAAAACAATGGTATAAAAAAGGTAACTCACTTCAATGTTTGTGTTCTTGAGGTAGTGCCAAATTGAAATAAAGAAGGCTACATGCATAAATGTTTCATACAATCTCGAAAATGCATAGACATTTTGTTCTGTGTAAAAAGGGGAAAAATAATAGGAATAGAGTACGCTTAGCACCCAAAGCCCTAATATAAGGATTGTTGACTTGTGCATTTTTATGTCAGGTAATGCAAGGGATATTTTTTTAAGAGAAATTAAAATATAAAAGCTAACAAAGATTGTTTCTAAATTTGATATGAAATAGGCATTATAGAATGAGCTATGCCCGGTGCCGAGAACCATATAGATAAGGAGCGCGCACAAGGCAAATAAAATAATGTGCTCACGTGATAAATCGCGAATACTATAGCTTGCAGTCATTATTAGGCTTAGTCCTAGCCGTTTATTATTATTTCAGAGTATAGAGTAATTAATTCGGTATACAACTGAGAACATCGAAGCAGTGAGATATGACTGTTTTTTTAAACAAGAAATAGCGCGGCAAGTCCTAGAAAGGAAAGAAAACCAATTACATCGGTGATGGTTGTTAGCACAACACCGCCACCCAGAGCAGGATCTGCGCCGAGTTTTCTCAGGAAAAGGGGAACGGTTGCACCGGCCAAGGCGCCGGTAATTAAATTAACGACAATGGCTGCACCGATAATGATGCCAAGTTGCACATCATTAAACCAGAGCAGGGTAACCACGGCGATGATGACAGCCCATACCAATCCGTTTAATACGCCTACGGAAAGTTCTTTGATAATAAGTCGAATGGCATTACTGGCATCTATTTGGCCAAGCGCCATGGCTCGGATAACAATGGTGAGGGTTTGGCTGCCAGCGACCCCGCCCATACTGGCGACGATGGGCATGAGAATAGCGAGGGCAACCAATTTTTCGATGGTGGCTCCAAATTGGCCAATGACCCAAGAGGCAAGCAGTGCGGTGATCAGATTAGCACCTAGCCAAAGTGAGCGGCGGCGAGTACTGGTGATCACAGGTGAAAACATATCATCGTCTTCACTTAAACCGGCCATACTCATTAAGGAATGTTCAGCGTCTTCACGGATCACATCGATAACATCATCGATGGTAATACGACCAAGGAGTTCGTTGTTTTCATTGATGACAGGTGCTGAAACAAGCTCCCGATGATCAAATAAGGTAGCGACATCGCTATCGGGTGTATCAGCCAAGATACCCTGGAGTTCTGTATTCATTAACTCACCAACAGGCATACTGGGTTCGCGGGTGAGCAAATCTGTAAGAGGTACCTGGCCAAGGTATTTGTTGTTGCGGTCGACGACATACAGATTATCGGTCATTGCCGGGATACGGCTACGGCTACGGCGCAGGTAACGTAGCACTACATCTATACTGTTATTTGGTCGCACGGTGATAGTATCGGTATTCATTAAGCCGCCAGCGGTATCTTCTGGATACGAAAGAATACTTTCAAGGCGTTGACGATCTTGGCTCCCCATGGATTGCAGCACCAACTGCATCACTGTATCGGGTAAATCCTGAATAAAGTCGGCGAGGTCGTCTACCTCTAGTCCTTCAGATGCTGCAACAAGTTCAGAGGTTTCCATTTGGCGAATAAGGTGCTCACGGATATCATCATTGACATCGAGTAGCACGTCACCTTGTAGTTCGGGTTCAACTAGCTCCCAGACAAATTCACGTTTTTCACGGGGTAGAGATTCAAGTAAGTGGGCAATTTCAGCCGCGAATAGGCCGTTTAGCATTAACTTCAGTTGTTGCAAGGTGCCGCTTTCCAACACCTTGCTGAATTGCTGTAGGCGAGTCAGCGATTGTTCTTCTTGTATATTGTCAGCCATGCCTGATATTCCATATGCAGATCGGTACGTTATGCTTAAGACATTCTAGCCTTCAAAGGCTGGGCTTGCACGTAATGTAGGTCGTGAAATACGGATAAAATGAAAATAAAAGCAATTAAGGCTTAATTAGGTATCAATCCCATCGTTCATATTGTTCACAATTTTATCTACATCACTTTGACGGGCACTGTTGAGCGCTCTACGGGCGGGTTTCTCACATTGGCGTGTATCGCTACTATTTACTATGCGTTTAATTTCTAGCAAGGCTGAGGGGTGCATGCTAAATTCACGAAGACCAAGTCCGAGTAGTAAACGAGTGAAGTAAGGGTCTCCTGCCATCTCACCACACATTGAGATAGGTATTTTTTCTTTATTCGCTGCTCGAATCGACATATTAATAAGTTGTAAAACGGCAGGGTGTAACGGCTCGTAGAGGTAGCTGACCTCATCATCAATACGGTCGATCGCCAAGGTGTACTGGATAAGGTCATTGGTACCGATTGAGAGGAAATCTAGTTGTTTGGCAAATTGGTTGGCTGCAAGTGCAGCAGCAGGGACTTCGATCATGCCACCAATTGGGATAACATCCGCATAGGTCTTGCCCTCTCGATCCAGTTCGAGCTTGGCATCATCAATGAGCTGCTTAACCTGATGTAGTTCTGTGAGGTTAGACAACATTGGAATCATGATGCGCACAGGGCCATGTGCTGAAGCACGTAAGATAGCACGGAGCTGTGGCATAAACATTTCTGTGTCACGCAGACAAAGTCGTACAGCACGCAGGCCGAGTGCGGGATTGGTACCCGCTTGTTTACTTGAGGTAGCGCCATCAACTTGTTTATCAGCACCTAAATCGAAAGTACGAATAGTGACGGGCGCACCTCGTAATGCTTTGATAACATTTTTGTAGACCGTATATTGTTCATCCTCTGATGGAAAATCATCTCGATTCATATATAAAAATTCAGTACGATAAAGTCCAATACCTTCAGCAGCAACTTTGCGAACAGCAGGAATATCTTCTGGTAATTCTATATTTGCATGTAAACGAATGACTTGCGCATCGCTAGTTATTGCTGGTTTGCCTTTCAGTTCTTTCAGCTCGTTAAGCCGTTTCTTCTCTTTACGTTGGCGGCGACGATAATATTTAGCAGTGCTTTCATCGGTATCAGCGAGTACAGTACCAACTCTACCATCGATAATAATACTTTCATTTTCTTTTAAAAAACGGCGAGCATTATGTAAGCCGACAATGGCGGGGACACCAAGACTCCTCGCAAGAATAGAGGTGTGAGATGTCGGGCCGCCAAACTCAGTAATAAAACCCGCAATACCAAAGTGTTGCATGAGAACTGTGTCAGCAGGACTGAGATCATCAGCAATGAGAATTGCGCCTTTTAAACGACTATCAACATCACTAGCATGTGCAGATTCATCAAGTAATAATCCCAGAACCCTATTGACTACATGATCAATATCATCTTTCCTAGTTCGGAGATAAGGGTCATCCATTGCATCAAAGACTTGTACAAGCATGTCTCGTTGTTGCTTAAGTGCCCATTCAGCATTGCATTGTTGTTGCTGAATCATCCTGATAGGTTCATCACTAAGCATGGAATCTTGGATCATTAATAAGTGGGCATCAATAAATGAACCAATGTCGGCTGGCGTATTTTGAGGTATATGTTTACGAATTGCTTTGAGTTGCGTGCTGGCTGTTAACAAAGCTTCTTTGAGCCTGGAAATTTCATCGTTAACAAATTCTTTGGGTACAACATATTCGGGTATTTCTATCTGACCACGATGCAGTATATGCGCTTTTCCAAGCGCAATACCTCGTGATACACCTGTGCCTGAAAGTGCTAGGCTCATGAGGAATCCCTATTCATTTTCACCAAACTTGTCTTCAATTAATCCATTTAACTGATCAAGAGCATCAATTTCATCTTTGCCACTAACATGAAGTGTTAATTGAGTCCCTTTTGCAGCAGCAAGCATCATGACACCCATGATACTTTTTCCGTTAACAGTTCGACCATCACGTGACACTTGTATATCACTATTAAATGATGAAGCAAGAGTAACGAACTTTGCCGCTGCACGCGCGTGCAGACCAAGCTTGTTAATAATAGTTACATTCATGTCAGTCATTGTGAGCATGTTCCCTTTTGCAGGTGAGCACACCATCTTTGCCACCGCTTAATGCTTTATTAACAAGCTCATCAAGCTCTAATCGAGGGTAATTGAGCACCCGCACAAGCATAGGGAGATTAATGCCACTAACAATCGTCGTTGAAGTGTTTTCCTGAAGGTGACAGGCGATATTGCTGGGTGTCGAACCATACATGTCGGTGAGAACTAATGTGCTGTTGTTGTCTTTAATAAGGGATTTTGCTTTTCCAAGCAGGTCATCAGGGTTGGCATTTTTTTTTACACCGATGACATCTATATGCAAGGGCGTTACACCAAGCATTGTCGTCGCAGTGTCAACTAAAGATGCGCCGATATCATCATGGGTAATAATAAGTAAACTTACGGCCATTATAAAAAATTAACCCCTTTGTTAATTATTTTTATCTATAAATTCTTGCTGTCGTTGAATAAAGTTCTCCGCTGCATTATATCCTTTATATGAAAGAATATGGTTACGTACTGCGATTTCAACTAAAACAGCTAAATTTCTGCCTGGTGCAACAGGAATAGTTATCTGTTGAACGTCCACGCCGAGTATATTTTGTAATTGGTGGCTACCGGATAAGCGATCTATTTGTTGTAGCTGTTTTTCGCTCATTTCTTCTAAATGCATAATAAGGCGAAGATATTTGTTGTTTTTAATCGTATTGTCACCAAACATAGCACGTATATTAAGAATACCAAGACCACGTACTTCCAAGAAATCTTTGAGTTGAGGAGGGCATTCGCCGCTCAATGTGTCGGGTGCCACACGTGAGAACTCAGGGGCATCATCTGCGATCAATCGATGTCCCCGACTAATTAGTTCTAACGCTAATTCGCTCTTACCTACACCACTTTCGCCGGTCAATAAAATACCAATACCATTTACCTCGAGAAAGACGCCGTGCAAAGTAATACGGTTAGCTAACGTATGTGATAGATAATATTGTAAATGATTAACAATGAACTGACTGTTTTGTAGGGACGAAAATAAAGGAATGCCACTGTCGTTAGAGTGTTTAACTAGTTCGTTGGAAGCTGTAATGCTATTAGCAACGATGATGCACAATGGATCACCATCATAAAGTCCTTGAATGGCATTGTTTCGATCATTCTCGGTTAATTTTTCCAAATACTCAGTTTCTCTATAACCGATAACCTGGATACGATGAGGGTGGATGAAATTCATATGGCCGACGAATGAAACGTCAGGAACATCTTCTACAGCAAGTTGAGTATCTTCAAATTGAATAAAGCGGTCTTTGCCATCATTGCCTGCAATATGCTCGAGCGTGAGTTTATCGCGGTGTGTCTCAAATAGATCGTTGACAGCGATGGATGTAATCATATCAATTTGTCGTAGCCTGTGAGTGTGTTATCAATGCATGTATCTCGGTAGCGTTCTCTGCTTGGCGTATTTTTTCACATATCGCTTCGTCACTAAAAAGTGAGGCGAGATTTGCAAGTATTTGTAAGTGTTCGTCGGTTGAATCTTTTGGTACCAGTAATCCAAAGACAAGATCAACCGGTTTATTGTCTATAGCGTCAAAATCAATAGGATCTTGTAACTGTAGAAAAACGCCAATTGATTTCCCGCCCGTTTGGACACGTCCATGTGGAATCGCAACACCATGCCCTATACCTGTACTACCCAGTCGCTCACGAGAGACCAAGCTTTCAAATATCTCCTCTTCAATGAGCTCTGGGTTTTGCACAGTTATAAGTTCAACCAGTTTTTCGAGCACACGCTTTTTGCTAGAGACGCTAACATTAGTTGCGATGCATTCTGCCGGTAGGATGTCGATTATCTTCATAAACTGTAATAATTCCTCAGTACTTTATTACTCAGCATCTTGTAGTGGTTGGTTTTTCAAACCGCCATTTGAGCGATGGTGATCGGAATCCTTTTCTTTGTGTTTTTTAATTTGTCGATCGAGTTTATCTGTGAGGCTGTCAATTGCTGCGTACATATCTTCGTCAGTCGCGTCTGCAAAGATATTGTGACCTTTAATGTGAATCGTTGCTTCAGCCTTTTGTCGGAGTTTTTCAACAGATAGAATAACGTGAGTATCAGTAACGTTATCAAAATGCCTTTTGAGGCGCTCGAATTTTGTATTGACGTAATTACGCATAGAATCAGTGATGTCGATGTGATGTCCTGTAATGTCAATTTGCATATAATACTCCAGAGATTGGCTGGCCTACATAAGGCGCTTACGCTCGTTAGAAGGTGGGATCGACATTGCTTCGCGGTACTTAGCAACAGTACGACGGGCAACATTGATACCCTGTTGAGCCAGTATTGAAGCGATTTTATTATCGCTCAGTGGCTTTTTGGGTTCTTCAGCAGCAATTAACTTTTTAATGAGTGCGCGAATTGCCGTTGATGAACATTCTCCGCCACTTGCAGTACTAACATGGCTAGAGAAAAAATACTTTAATTCAAAGATCCCTCTTGGGGTGTGTAAATATTTACGGGTAGTGACTCGTGAAATGGTTGATTCATGCATTTCGACGGCTTCAGCAATATCATGTAATACAAGTGCTTTCATAGCCTCTTCACCATGTTCGAGGAAACCGCGCTGCCGTTCAACGATACAGGTAGTCACCTTTAGTAAAGTTTCATTACGGCTTTGTAAACTTTTAATTAACCAACGTGCTTCTTGTAAATTATCTTTGAGGTAATTATTGTCTTTGCTGTTATCAGCACGCCGGATCATGTTGGCATAAGTGCTATTAATATTTAATTTAGGCGCAACATCTGGGTTAAGTTCCACTTTCCAGATCCCTTTTACTTTGCGCACATACACGTCAGGTACAATGTACTCTGCTTTTTGGCTAGATATCTGGCTACCAGGGCGTGGATTAAGTGAACGAATTAGATTAATTACCTCTTGAAGTTTTGCCTCGGTTAACTTCATTTTACGCATAAGTTGGTTGTAATCATGCCCAGCTAATAGATCAAGGTGTTCTCTGACGAGCTTCATAGCTAAGTCTCGATGAGCGGTATCTGGTTCTAGCTGAACTAGTTGGAGGTATAGACAATTACCTAGATCACGTGCGGCGACGCCAGCGGGTTCAAAATTTTGTATTTGTCGTAGTACTGCTTCTATTTCATCGAGTTCAAGTTCAGGAATATCAGCAATAAGACTTCCGTGGATATCTTCTATTGGCGTAGTAAAATATCCATCTTCAGTTATCGCATCGATAATAGCGACAGCAATTTGAGCATCTGTTTCACTGAATGGCGTTAGGCTCATTTGCCATGTTAAATGGTCCTGTAAATTTTCAGAGTCGTAGCTACTAATATCTATTTCACGATCGTTAAATGAACCGCTACTTGAGGCTGAGTTAGATGAAGATTGGTAATTGGAAGGTTCGTAAACATCTTCCCATGCAGTGTCGACAGGTAATTCATCAGGCATCTCAGATTGAGCCATTGCCTTATCAGTATCGGCTGCGGCGATCTCTTCACTTGCACTGTTTTTTTCTTTTATTGGTGAGGTGTCGTCGCTAGAGGTATTGGCGTTGGGCTCATCAGGTTCAGTCACCTCAAGCATTGGGTTGCTTTCTAAGGCTTCCTGAATTTCACCGCTTAGCTCTAATGAAGACAACTGTAACAAGCGTATCGCCTGCTGCAGCTGCGGTGTCATGGTTAAGTTCTGGCCCAGCTTCAGCTGGATGGACTGTTTCATGAATCGTTGAATCTTTCTCTATGAAACTAACAAAAAGTGTTACCTATATTCTAGCGCAAAATTTGTGCCAGTACATACTGAATATGTGTCAAAGCGTAAAATGATGTCCAAGATAAACATCTTTGACTTGTTGGTTCTTGAGCAAATCTTTAGGGCTACCCTCAGCTATTATATTGCCGTCATTCATAATGTAGGCACGCTCGCATACCTTAAGTGTTTCACTTACATTATGGTCAGTAATAAGAACGCCAATACCAATTTCGCGCAAGTGCTTGATAATAGAATTAATATCCACAACTGAGAGCGGGTCAACGCCTGCAAAGGGTTCATCTAGTAGGATAAAGTGTGGGCGGGTGGCCAAGGCACGAGCAATTTCCACTCGCCGCCGCTCGCCACCAGAAAGGCTAATACCCATGTTATGACGGATATGGGTAATGTGTAATTCTTGAAGTAATTCCTCGGTTTCTATTTCAACCTGTTCCTTGGAAATACCCGGTAAGGTTTGCAGGATAGCTTTGATATTATCTTCAACGCTTAATTTGCGAAAAATGGATGCCTCTTGTGGTAGGTAACCAATACCCTTACGGGCACGTTCGTGCATAGGCAGTCGGCTAATAGTGGCATCATTGAGTTCGATATCACCACTATCGGCTTGAATTAAACCAACGATCATATAAAAGCAGGTTGTTTTGCCTGCGCCATTTGGGCCGAGTAAGCCAACAACTTCTCCGCTATTGATATGTAGAGAAGCACTATCGACAACCTTACGCGCACGATATTGTTTCGTTAGATTTTCTGCTCGCAAGGTGGTCATTTTTTGGGCTTGTTCTTCGGCTGAATAGTGATATGAACACGGCCATCACCTTTGGTCTCAGTGCTAGTAGCATTAGTTTGCTTGGCGGTAATCTTGTTGCGCTTTGAATCGTAAATGATGTGATCGCCAGTAAACGTGTCACCACCTTGAACGATTTTTCCATTGCGACGCATAATGAGAATTTCTTTAATGGAGTCATAAAAGAGCTCATCCGCTTCTGCAACAACGGGAACATTTTTATTGTCAGGTGTTTGCTGAAAGTGTGCTTGTTTGCCTGTGATATGAATTTTATCTAGGTTTTTTTCTTTATCACGGAAAACAATCACTTTATCTCCACTAATGAGGATGCTACCGCGAGTAATTTTGACATTACCACGAAATGTATTGGTGCCTTTATCGTCATCGATATCGACACGATCAGCCTCAATATTCATAGGTTGATTACTGTCAGTGCTCAAGGCTGCTGCATTGAGCGGCAATAACAGTGCAAAGATTAATGTAATAAAAACAGGATTATTTTTCATAACTAACACGCACATCATCAAGTAGTTGCAGTTTACCTTTGCGAATATAGGCACGCATGCCGATCGCAGAGGTTCGTCGTTTGTTACTGATCATGGTAACAGGCCGGTCGGTTTCCGCGAAATCTGATTCAGGATGGATCCGTAATTTATCAGTAAATAATTTCACTGGGCGGTTGTTTGGGCCACTGAGGCGGTTAATATGGACATTGCCGCTTAGTAAGATAATTTCATTATTGCTTGATACCCAGCCGCGATCGGCTTTTATTTTCCAAGGCTTACCAATTTCTCCGATCATGGTCATGAACGGTTTATCTAGTTCGGTACTGTCATCATCTGGGTAGTGGAGCATTTTGTCTGAGACGAGTATTGAACGTGGCACACCTTTTTCATTCATGCTGGTAATGGTGAAACCTTCCATGAAGTAGTCTGGGCTATGTTTTTTTGAGACTGTTTTTGTATTGTTGGTTTCAGTGCTTTTATTGCTTTGTTCTTGCAGCCAAATAGCCAACCCGGCTAGGCAGCTGAGGAGAAGAATGACTCCGAGCAAGCGCAGGTTCATTGCAAATAACTAGCCAATTTATCCTGCAAGACGCCACGTGCTTCCATGAGCATTTCACAGACATCACGACCTGCACCGCGGCCACCACAACTGGGTGTTTGCCAATGAGCATGTTTCAAGACCATTGAATGTGCATCTTGAACAGCAATGGCTAAACCCACTTTACTCATTACTGGGAGATCAACAACATCATCACCGACATAGGCAACTTCATCGGGTGTTAGATTGAGTTTTTCAAGTAATTCGGCAAAGGCAATCCGTTTGTCGAGCTGGCCCTGGTAGACATGTTCGATGCCGAGGCTCTGCATACGATATTCAACAACCTTAGAGGTGCGACCAGTAATGATTGCAACCGTGACACCAGATTGTTGAAGCATTTTTAGGCCATGTCCATCGCGAGAATTAAAAGCTTTATATTCTAGACCATCATCACCAAGGAATAAGCTACCATCAGTGAGAACCCCGTCAACATCAAAAATAGCTAATTTGATTTGTGCAGCACGTTCAAGAATATCCTTCATTATGTCTTCCTTTAGACGACGCCAGCGCGTAATAAGTCGTGCATGTTAAGTACACCAATCAGCGTATTGTCACTATCAACAACTAATAAACCGTTTATTTTCTTTTTTTGCATAGTTAATAAAGCTTCTTCGGCAAGCAAATCACCTTGTATGCAGGTGAATTTCTTACTCATGCAATTTGCGACAGTGGTGTTGTGTACATCAACACCGCTGTCGAGAGTTCGACGTAAATCACCATCGGTGTAAACGCCACATAGTTTTTGTTGGTCATCAACGATAGCGGTAATACCCAGGCCTTTGCGAGTCATTTCAAGTAATGCTTCGCTGAGAGTAACCGACTCATTGACGACAGGCATGTTATCGCCGGTGTGCATGACATCATTGATATGCAGTAATAAACGTCTTCCAAGTCGACCAGCGGGGTGAGAACGCGCAAAGTCACGTTCATTAAAACCACGTGTTTCGAGTAGCGCAATAGCCAATGCATCACCCATTACGAGTGTTACTGTTGTACTTGAGGTTGGTGCAAGGTTGAGAGGACATGCCTCTTCGTCAACACTGATATCAATGTAACAGGTTGCCGCACTGCCTAAGGATGATTGACGTTTCCCGCACAAAGCGATGAGAGGCACGCCAAGCCGCTTGATGAGAGGGAGTAAGGTAATGATCTCATCCGTCTCGCCAGAATTGGAAACGGCGATAATGACATCTTCATCAGTAATCATGCCGAAGTCACCATGCGCGGCTTCGCCAGGATGAATGAAAAAGGCAGGACTACCGGTGCTTGCTAACGTTGATGCGATCTTGCCACCAATGTGGCCAGATTTACCCATACCAATGACGATAATGCGCCCCTTGCATTCCAGCATGGCATGGCAAGCACGTGTAAAATCATTATCAAGGCGTTCGCCAAGAGATTGGACAGCACGAGCTTCGGCTTCAATTACCGCTAGGCCCATTTTGCGTAGAGTTTCGTCATTCATGAGTGTTTGTTTCGAAGTGTTGTGTTGCTGCGTAAATTTGTAAGCATTTATTTATCTATTTTGTGCAAGTTAGTATAGCTCAGGACCCGTAGGGATAACAGTTACACGCTTGTGATGTAGATCCAGCTCATATAAGCGAACCAGCTAGCGAGTAATGCTGCGCCTTCAAAACGATTAATGCGGCCAATGCCTTTTTTAAGACCAATTGACATAATAAACAACGCTACAGTGAGTCCTACCATAACCCCAAAGTCACGGCTGAGGGTCTCTGCAGGAAGCGCAAAGGGGGCAATTAACCCAGGCAGCCCAAGTACACCTAGTAGGTTAAACATATTTGAGCCGACGATATTGCCAATCGCGATGTCATGCTCCTCTTTGTAAACACACATAATGGTCGCTGCCAGTTCCGGCAGGCTTGTGCCAATGGCGATGATGGTGAGTCCGATAACTAAGTCACTAATCCCTAATGCAACGGCTATCTCCGTTGCACCCCAAACAACAGATCGTGATCCAAACAGCAAGACAAGGATACCAACGAGTAACCAAAAGAAGGCTTTAGCATTCGACATTCGGTCAGAAAGTTCGTCTTCAAATTCGGCCTTCATTGGGTCGGATTGACGGCTGCGTAAACCAATCAAGACAACCCAAAGTATCATCGTAAACATGCCGATAATGAGTATCAGGCCATCCCACCAGCCAAGGTAACTATCGGACATGAGCCAAAGAGCGAGCATCATGAACACGAATAATAACGGGAATTCACGGCGTAATATTTCAGAGTTAACCGTAACTGGGACTAATAGTGCAGTCGCCCCAAGCACCAGACCAATATTAGTGATGTTGGAACCAAGTGCGTTACCAACCGATATGCCTGGGTTGCCATACCAGGCAGCGAGTCCAGAAACCAACATTTCAGGTGCTGATGTACCAAATCCAACGATTGTCAGGCCAATAATGAGTGGTGAGACGCCTAGGTTACGGGCGGTAGCAGATGCGCCAAT
>Ga0316207_10002971_pt1 | contig 16438 bp, 13 predicted proteins | sample 6weekpyrite_MG_FD_204943 | JGI IMG/M metagenome (GOLD analysis project Ga0316207, IMG submission 204943) | Microbial mat bacterial communities from mineral coupon in-situ incubated in ocean water Damariscotta River, Maine, United States -... | ecosystem: Environmental > Aquatic > Marine >...
CGGACAACTGTCGAGCATTGTTTTGGGCTCTTTGGCCAGGGGTGCTTGTTGATTAAAATAGGCGCTATATGCAGCACCATATTGACTAATATCTTGCCCAAGTTGAGGTAAGCGCTTGGTTCGAATGACGTGATCCGGCGTCGCTGGGCCCGACTGGCTGATACTCTTAAGATCATTTCGTTGTGAAAAGGCAACAGCATTACTGTCGGTGTGGCTGCTGAGCAACATCGATGTGCCTGCGGCAATAGATGCATTTCGGCGCAGTTGAGAGAGGGCATCGATATCTGTTTTAGATGGCACTGCTGCCTGCTGGCTGTGATTAACTTGGCTGTCATTTACTTGCCAGGCATTATGTTGATGGAGGTATTCTTTTGCACGTGAAACAAGGTCTATCATTCGCTCATATGAGAGTTTGGCGGTCTCACCAAATGAGAAGACGCCGTGATTGAGTAAAATCATACCGATGGTTTTGTCTGTTGCTTCTTCGCGAAAACGTTCCGCACATAAACGCGCGAGATCAAAACCGGGCATGACATACGGGATAACAACGACTTCGTCACCGTAAATTTCACGGATGCGCGCTTCACCATCTTGAGTATTGGTGATTGAGATAACGTCGTTGGCATGGGTATGGTCAACAAATTTATGCGGAATAGTGGCGTGTAAGATCGCTTCAACAGACGGGGTGGGCGCGGATGCTCGCGTCATATGGGTGCGTAGTTCATTAACCATATCGATATCGGAGAGCTGTTCAAGGCTTGCCAGTTTAATAAGATGCTGTAATCGAACAGGGGAAAACCCTGCGGCTTCAATTGTCTCAAGGTCCCAGCCACTGCCTTTTACATAGAGGATCTCTTCACGTTCGCCGGTAATACTGGTCTCTTCAATCTTTACCGAGGTGTTACCGCCACCATGCAGCACTAATGTCTTATCTTGTCCTAATAAACGCGATGTGTAGACGCGAAGCGATAGATCATCCCTTAATTTTGCCGCTTCATCATTATTCCAGCGGTTGGTTATCTTGGTAGAGTCCATGGTTAATCTTGATCCTGGCTAGTGATTGCTTCTTATAACATTATGATTTACATAAGAAACATTGTTGAATATCGAGTAATTAAGAATTATATCGCAAAATCATGGTGTTATCTCTAATGGGCTGAAAATAAATGCCGATATCGAAAATGTGTCTATTCGAATAATTTGAATGGTATCGGGGAGATACGTGCGGTGCGAGTCCTACATTAAGGCTCTACTATTTAAGTTCGCATGTATGTTGGCAGGCTAATTGAAGTTTCATTATTTAGGTTTGATGATTAAAGTGAAAAGAGTCGTACAAGGATGCACTATCGTCTGTAGCGTCATTGTTATATTAATCATGACCTGGCAGCATAATCAGCAATTATCAGTGCTGAATAGTGGTTTTCAGCATGAAGAAGAAATCCACGCTGCACATATTATGACTTTGGTAGAAAGAGAGATCGAAGTTATTGAGGTGGAAATTGAAAAAATACTGCTTCATCTTGCTCAATACAGCACAAACATCGACACAATTAATGCAGTGACCCTGGTGGATAGTGCCAAACAAGATGCAGTGTTGTTAACGCTGTTGGCACACATGCAGCAAGCTGTTTCACTTGATGCATTAATGGTGACTCAAAACACTGAAGTGTATTCGCTCCTGCCTTTAAAAGAAGATACGGCCAATAAAGTTCATCTTCAAAAGCATTATGAGTGGTTGTCTCAGAATAGTGTTGCCCTTGAGGTGAATGAGAGGCCTGCCATTATTAGCAGTAGAACAGGCAATAAATCGACCCATTTCTATTATTCTACTTTTTTACGTGGTCAGGCAGGTAACCATACGCCAGTGATGGCGACATTTATCGTAGATATCAAACAGCTGCAAGGCGCCTTATTGGGGGGGTATTATCTTCTACTGGATGGGGTTAAATATTTGCCGACGAGACCTCATACTAGTCATAGTCAAGTAGCTAACAGTAGCCATCAGGTGGCGCATGAGTTTCTCGGTACGATTGGCGGTCATAAACTTTGGGGGAAGTGGGCTGTTGGCAGTGATTATGAGAGTGGGGCAAGAGAAGATATGTTTTCTGCCGTCAATAGAAATTACCAGGTCAATATCTTTATAGTCATTTTATTGGTTTTATTTCTGCTTGCTGTTATTGAGCTCACGATACGATCAGATAAATTAAAAAATATCCTTAATCAAAAGTTAATAGAGAAAATTGCGCTACGTGAATCTGAGCTAAATAAAGCAATTGCGAGTAGCGAGGCTGTTTGTACAGACTTAACCGAATGTGAGGTCAAATTACGTAGAATCATTGACTCCTCAACCGATGGCATCATCATATGTGATGCAAATAGCGTTATCAGCGATGTGAATCATGCTGTGAAAAGATTGTTTGGTTACGAAAGAGATGATGTGATTGGAAAAAGTGTCGATTTTCTCTTTCCCGAATATGTTAACCAAATAGGCAGTGGTGATTCAATCATTGATTATGACGGGGAAAATCTTTTAGAAAAATTTATTGAAACAAATGCAATCTCAGAAGACAACCGCTTTATCGAAGTTGAGCTATTCATTAATCACGCCAAAATAGGTGATAGTGAAACATTCATTGTTATGGTGCGTGATATTTCAGATCGAGTGAAAAATCAAAATGAAATACGAGACGTTCAGCAAAATCTTCGAGCGGTGATTGATAACATAGCCGAAGGTATCATCACCTCAGATGAGGCTGGCAATATTATGACCTTTAATCCAGCAGCAGAAGTGATATTTGGCTGGAATGAAAGTGATCTGGTGGGGCAGAACATCTCTATGTTGATGGGGGACAATGACCGGGATAAACATGATGGTTACATCAAGCAATATAATAAGTCACGTGCTCGAAATGTGCTAGGTAAAGGCCCAAGAGAAGTGGTCGGTGTTAGAAAAAATGGTGAAGCATTTCATATGGAGCTTGCGACCAGTGAGATGACTAGTGCTGATAAACGTATCTTTATTGCAATTTTTCGTGATGTCACTGAGCGGAAAGTAGTAGAGAAGAATATGCACACCTCATATTGTGAGCTTGAGTCCGTGGTTGATTCTCATACTGAGAACCTGACAAAAGTGAATAAGGAGCTGGTTAAGGCCAGGGATGATGCCTTAGTTGCTGCGCGCAGTAAATCTGAATTTCTGGCGATGATGAGTCATGAAATCAGAACACCTATTAATGGCGTGCTGGGGATGTTAAGTCTTGTGCGTGATACTGATCTTAATGATGTCCAGTATGACTATATAGAGTCAGCATACTCATCAGGAGAGATATTGCTCGCGTTGCTCAACGATGTGCTGGATCTATCTAAGATCGACGCGGGTCATATGGCGCTTGATTATAGTGATTTTGATATTTATCAGGCTATCGAAAAAGCAGTCCATATTACCTCTAAAACACTCCATGATCGTGACATAGAGCTAGCCTGCTTTATTTCTAAAGACGTACCTCGCTTCCTTAATGGTGATGCTGGGCGTCTGCGCCAGGTCATATCCAATCTGGTTAGTAATGCTGTTAAATTCACAAAGAAGGGGGGCGTTTCGGTTTCTGTGTCAATGAAATCAATGACTGAAAACAGTTGTGAAATTAATTTTGAAGTGCTTGATACGGGTATTGGTATTGAGGAAACGGACATAGATAGAATATTTAATGAATTCTCTCAGGCGGACAATTCTGAAAGACGGAATTATGGTGGCACCGGGCTGGGGCTATCTATCTGCAAACGATTTGTTTCTATGATGGAGGGGGAAATTTCAGTTACATCAGAGCCGGGGCAGGGGAGCTGTTTTTCATTTACAGCCAATTTTAAGAAATGTGGCGAATCCTCTCTCAGCGTGGACCTTAATTCATCTAAAGTTTTACTTTTGTCAGATCACGAAGTGATTAAAAATAACTTTTTCACACAGTTAAATGACTGGGGGTGCAAACTTCAGGTTATCTGTTCGGATGATATATTAAATAATTTTGAGTCAATCGCACTAAATGGCAATGAAATTGTGGTGCTTGAGTTTGCCCCGTCATTGTATGAAGACTTTATCGCGCATCTGAATGCGATTATGACGGTGCTTAAAAAATCTGCTATTAAGGCTATTCTCGTTGAGAATGAAGGTATCAGTTTAAGGCCATTTATTGATGAGGATGATGATGGCCAGGTGCTGGCACTTAGCAGACCGGTATTGCCCGCTGAATTACTCTCTAAGATAGATGCGCTTATTGGAACTAAAAACATGAGCTGTATGGATAATGATGGAGTGCTTAGCCATCAGGAAAACAAGGCGGATAGCTTGTCTGGGGTTTCAGTATTAGTGGCTGAAGATAACATCGTTAATCAAAAAGTGATAAGCGCTATGTTAAAAAAACTTGGCGTTATGGCGGATATTGCCAATAACGGTAGCGAAGCCGTCGCGGCTTTATCCAATCCAGATCATAGCTATCAACTGGTATTAATGGACTGCCAAATGCCCGAGGTCGATGGCTATGTCGCGACACGACAACTGCGCCGTCTGGAAAAAGAAAGTGCCCAGTCAAGCCGTATTCCTGTTATCGCAATGACAGCGCACGCACTACCGGGGGATCGTGAGAAATGCATGGATGCTGGCATGGACGACTATATTACGAAACCCATTAACCTCAATCTCGTCAAAACAGTCATTGAAAAGTGGTTGTGACAACGGGCCTGATACTCGGTATTTTTGCTAGCTTCGTAAGCGCTATATTGAATCAACAAGCTTTGTTATACTGCCCAGCTTAACAGCGCCCCGATAGCTCAGCTGGATAGAGTGGCCCCCTCCTAAGGGGCAGGTCAGAGGTTCGAATCCTCTTCGGGGCGCCAAATTTACCCCCCCCCTTAAAACATAAAGTGTTGAGCTGTCCTGGTAAGACTCAGATGTGTATGGATAATTAATCATGTGGTCGTTTGTCTGTAATGATGACCTGAATATCAACTGCGTGTATTTATATATAAGGAAATCCCTACAGACATTTAAGTAGTAATATGTCATAAGAGTCTTTACTGTGTTGACATAGAAGCAAACTGCCATGGATCGTTTCGATCGAATTTACTCCCTGCACCAGTTGTTTGTAAATGCTCGCCATCCAGTCTCTCGCAAGACGCTGGAACAGAAGATGGAGTGTTCACAAGCGACGATAGAACGTACGATAGAAGATATGCGGGACTATCTCGGTGCGCCGTTGAAATATGACCGTAGCGCTAACGGTTATTTTTACGATGAAGCCGATGGGGCCTATCAACTCCCCGGGTTGTGGCTTAATGGCGATGAGCTTAACGCCTTGCTGGTGGTACAGGAGTTGCTCGGGAATTTGCAGCCCGGTTTGCTCGATGAGCAGCTAGCGCCGCTCAAACAGCGGATCAAAGATATCCTGGCGCTAAAACCGTTAGGTGGTGGTGAGATAGGGCGGCGGGTGCGAATCTTACAGATGGCCGCGCGCAAGGTGAATAACACAACCTTTAGTCTGCTCGCCTCAGCACTGGTGCAGCGTGAGCGTGTGGCCATTCACTACCGTGGGCGTGGCCGTGGTGAGACGACGCAGCGCACTATTTCTCCTCAGCATTTGGTTCACTATCGGGATAACTGGTATCTCGATGCGTGGTGCCATGAACGTGAGGCATTACGCAGTTTCTCGCTCGACTGCATTGTCGAGGCCCAGCGCCAGTCAACGCAGGCCACCGATGTATCAGCGGCAATACTCGAAACTCACTACACCGGGGCCTATGGCATCTTCGCTGGTGCTGCGATAGAGCATGCCGTGTTGTACTTTACAGCGGAACGCGCCCGCTGGGTGGCGGATGAACAGTGGCACCCGCAGCAACAGGCCCGTTTTCTCGATGATGGGCGTTATGAACTGTGCATTCCTTATAGCGATCCACGAGAGCTGATGATGGATATTCTCAAATATGGGGCGGATGTTGAGGTGATTGCACCGCTGGTACTGCGGCAGGCAGTGAAGGCGACATTGATGGCGGCTGCCAGGCAGTATCAATAATAAATTTGGTTCTCCATCATCAATTGAGGGAGTACTCGTGTATAAATGGCGGTGTATAAGCGCATATTGGTCATGAAAAGAGGCGGAAGATGGAGCGCAGAACCTTTATTAAAACCCTGTTGGGACTGTTTGCGGGAGTACACACCTTACCATCGGTCGCCGGAAAAGAGGGGGTCCAGGCGCGGCGGGTACTGATTCAGCGCTCGCCATTGGCCGGTTTTCAATATTACGCAGGGCCAGTGTTACGAGGTACCTTTCGCGCTGGACAGCTGCTCACCCTGCAACGTGAGCCACAGAATAGTCATGACAAGCGAGCAGTCGCCGTCTATTGGCAGGGGCAGAAGCTGGGTTATGTGCCACGACGGGAGAACCGGGTGGTTTCAAAGCTGATGGATCGTGGTGAACGGTTGGAGGCGGTCATTGCTAGGTTGGGTACCGGTGATAACCCATGGCAGGCAGTGGAGTTCGATGTGGAGGTGGTGGTGTGAGCGATGGATATTTAACCCATCCTGTGCGATTGGTGATGATGGCTGGTTGCATGTTTGTATTGGGGATAATGATTAGCCCGTGGTTTTTTATATTGATGGTTGTTTTTTTGATTGTGTGGGGCGTGGGGTTTTTGGGGTGGGTGTTGGATGGGTAGAAGTAAGTAGGGAGAGGATAGATGGATGATTTATCACCGAGTGACCTAAAAAGTGTTTTTACTCCAATGATGCTAATACACGCAATACTTCTGAGTGTTGGTGAAGGATGTACCGGGAAGTTATAAATGAAAAAACCTGATGAACAGTTTATCGCTCATAGGCGAAAAGATGGTATTGAACAGTTACTTATCACTCACCTTACAGAAGTGAGCGAAATTACTGCTCAATTAGCCTCAAAAATAGGTGTTCCTAGTGCCGGTGGGTTAATTGGTTTACTGCATGATTTTGGGAAGTTTAGTTCAGAGTTTCAGAAATATATTGGTTCGGCTACTGGAAAAATAAATCCTGATGAAGATGAGTATGTCGATTTTAAAGGCTTGAAAGGGAAGATTGATCATTCAAGTGCAGGTGCCCAGCTTATATGGAAACAACTACAAAAATTCGGCAAAAATGGACAAGGCGAACTGGTGGCCCAGATTCTAGCACTTTGTATCGCCTCACATCACAGTGGGCTAATTAACTGTATCGATAAAGATGGTAACAATATTTTCTACAAGAGAATGGGAAAAGATGATGACAAGACCCATTTGGGGGAGTGCCTTAGTCAGGCAGAAACTGAGTTAATGTCATCAATTGACGATTTGCTCAATCAGGGTTTTGTTAAAGAGCTGTTCGGAAAGATTAGGGGTATAGTTGATTTTTCTGCAATCAATGAGCAGAGACTTTTAAAGACTGATGCTTTCAATTTGGGATTCTTCACTCGTTTTCTCTTTTCCTGTCTTGTGGATGCCGATCGCTTAAATAGTGCCGAGTTCGAAACGCCGTTAAGAAAACAACAGCGTATTTCCCGCTTGGAGTGGTTGGATTGGGGCGTAGCCATAGAACGATTTGAGTCTCATATAAACAAGTTTGAACAAATAAAGCCCATCGATGGTATCCGACAGCGAATCTCTGAGGCCTGTAAACGAAGAGCAAATGACCCTCAAGGTGTTTATTCGTTGACTGTTCCTACGGGTGGTGGCAAAACGCTGGCGAGTTTGCGCTATGCCTTGCATCACGCCAGTAAACATAGCTTAGATCGAATAGTCTATATTATTCCTTTTACTTCTATTATTGAGCAGAATGCACGTGCAGTTCGCGACATTCTGGAAGATAACGATGACCTTCATCCCTGGGTGTTGGAGCATCACAGTAATATCGAGCCTGAAAATCAGACCTGGCACTCCAAACTTGTTTCAGAAAACTGGGATGCACCCATAGTCTTTACTACTATGGTGCAATTCCTTGAGGCCCTGTTCAGTAGCGGAACCAGTAGCGTACGGCGCATGCATCAATTGGCAAATTCGGTTCTTATTTTTGATGAAATTCAAACGCTACCCATTAATTGTGTACATTTGTTCTGCAACGCGATCAATTTTCTTGCGCAGCATGCTAAAGCAACGACCTTGCTCTGTACTGCCACTCAACCGTTGTTGGATAACTTGCGTTTCGAGGACAAAGGCCAACTTGCCATGGCTCAAAATGCTGAATTAGTAGAGGATGTCCACCAGCTTTTTGAGGATCTCACTCGGGTGGATATCAATAACCGAGTAAAGACCGGCGGCTGGAATTGTGATGAGATAAAAGCGCTGGCCTTGGATAGATTTGATCAATATGGTAGTTGCCTGATTATTGTCAATACCAAGTTCTGGGCGCAACAATTGTATCAAGCCTGCATTGCTGATTCAGATGAAGATGCCATTTTTCATCTAAGTACTAGTCTGTATCCTGCACACAGAAAATCCAAGCTGGATGGAATAAGAGATCGATTGTCGCAGGGATTGCCGGTGTTATGTATTAGTACACAGCTGATTGAAGCGGGAGTCGATGTCTCTTTTGGATCTGTAATCCGCTTTCTCGCTGGTCTTGATTCTATTGCCCAGGCGGCAGGACGCTGCAACAGGCATGGTGAATTAAAAGATAAAAATGGTATTTCGATTAAAGGACAGGTAGAAGTAATAAACCCGGATGCCGAAACGGTTGAACTGCTGAAGGATATCCATATTGGTAAGGAAAAGACACTGCGAGTATTCAGTGAGTCCCATAATAAAGACCTGCTTGATCCGAGCGTCATGCGCCAATATTTTCAATACTACTTTTACGATCGGAGTTCAGAAATGGACTATCCGATTTCAGCAAAAGATCATGCACCAGAGCAAACTCTACTTAATCTACTCGGTCATAACTCGCTCAACCCCAATGCGGACGAGAATAGACGCAAGAACAAGCTGCCATTAATGCGGCACTCCTTTATGGATGCAGGTAAGTTATTTAAGGCCATTGATGCGCCTACCCGCGCGGTGGTTGTCAGGCACGGAAAGGGTAAAGAATTGGTCACTGAGCTTTGTCGTCTGGCTAAAGAATTTGAGCCGCAGGTATACTACAAGACCTTAAAAGAGGCGCAGCAATATAGTGTTAATGTGTTTCCCAATGTCTTAAAAAAGCTCGAATCAACGGGGGCGGTACACGAAACCCAAGAGGGGGAAGGAATTTATTTCTTGGATGAAAGTTATTACAGCGATGAATTTGGTCTCTCAACGGAAAAGGTTCAGAAAATGGATTTTTTCTGCCAGTGATGGAGAAAGTAGAAAATGAAAAATAGTATTAGTTTTCGATTATGGGGGAGATATGCATTATTCACAGATCCTATTACCAAAATCGGTGGTGAAAAGTGTTCCTACCATATTCCAACCTATGAGGCACTAAAGGGTGTGCTCAAGTCCATCTATTGGAAACCTACCCTGGTTTGGCATGTAGACAAAGTCAGGGTCATAAAACCGCTACAAACCCAAACCAAGGGCACCAAGCCTTTGGTTTGGGGTGGTGGCAACAGCCTGGCTATTTATACCTTCCTGCATGATGTGGAATATCAGGTACAAGCGCATTTTGAGTGGAATGAGCACCGACCGGAGTTGGAGGCGGACAGAATCGATGGCAAGCACTACTCTATTGCGAATCGGATGCTAGAGAAAGGTGGTAGGCAGGACATTTTTCTTGGAGTTCGCGACTGTCAGGGTTATGTGGAGCCATGCGAGTTTGGAGCTGGAGAGGGTGCCTACGACAATATACAGGAACTCGGATTTGGTTTGATGTTCCATGGTTTCGACTACCCGGACGAGACCGGCATTGATGAGCTTCACAGCCGTTTCTTTCAAGCGACTATGCGCAATGGTGTTATCGATTTTCCAAGGCCAGAGGAGTGCCAAACTCGACGCTTTATTCGGCCAATGGATGCCAAAAAATTTGGTTTAAATGAGAATATGCTGCCAGTCGAGTTAGAGGAGGAGTCTCTATGAGTTGGATGCAGAGTCTTTATCAAACCTATGAAGAGGGCATGAAGCTAGACATTGCCGAAGATTTAAAGCCTATGCCAATTAGCCACTCAATACAGAATGCGCATATCAACATAGTGTTAGATAGGGCAGGTAACTTTCTTCGGGCAAGTGTTAAAAATAAGTTTCGAATCGTATTGCCAGCTACGGAGGATTCGGCTAGCAGGTCAGGAAGAAAACCACCCCCACATCCACTGAATGATAAACTGCAGTATGTAGCAGCTGATTATCCAAAATATGGGGGTGGGAAACCATCGTTTTTTTCTGAATATCGTGATCTGTTGGCTGATTGGTGTGCGTCAAAATACTCTTCCCCAAAAATTGAAGCTGTTCTGTGTTATGTAGATAGGCAGAAAGTAATCGAGGATCTGGTAAACGCCAAAATACTGTTTATTGATGGGCGGAATAAACTTTTAACGCCTAAGACTATAGATGAAGTTGAAGAAGATGTTTATCCTGAAATATTCAAGTCGATTCCAAAAGATAGTGTTAAAAAACACTTTGATCAAGGTTCAGCCTTAGTTTGTTGGTCGGTTGAGGTTCCTGGTGAGCCGACTAGTGACTCGTGGAAAGATGAGGAACTGGTAGAAAAATGGAAAGAATATGATGCTCAAAGGAACTCGGTAAAAGGTTTTTGTTTGGTGAGTGGTGATGAAACTACGATAGCTCTTAAGCATCCAGCAAAGATTATAAAATCTGTTTCAGGCGCAAAACTTATTTCAAGCGATGATGATTCAGGTTATACGTTTAGAGGACGTTTTACGGATACAAAGTCAACAAAGAAGCTGGTGGGGTTGCAGGGAGCAAATATTGGGTTCGAAGTTAGCCAAAAAGTACATAATGCATTACGTTGGTTAATTGAGAGGCAAGGTTTACAAAATGGCGAACAGGCAATAGTCGCCTGGGCCGTTTCCGGAAAAGAGATACCTAGCCCGCTAGCTGCGACAACTGACTTTGATCTGGATAACTTTGACGAGGTAGAAAGTTCTGCTTTATTAACTGAAAGCGAAGAGGGTTCCGAAATTGATCACTCGAAAGACCTCGGACAGAGTTTTGCGGCAAAACTCAACAACTATATGTGGGGCTATAGAGCCAAACTTTCCGATAGTGATCAGGTCTCGATTATGGCGATTGACTCAGCTACTCCGGGGCGCATGGGTATCACCTATTATCGGGAAGCATTGCCACAGGAATATATCGATCAGATCACGCAGTGGCATACCGATATGGCCTGGCCCCAGCGGATAGTTGTTGAGATTCCTCAAAAAAAGGGTAAACCAAAGCATAGAGTTACATGGCCGATTTCTGCGCCTTCTCCTTATTCCATGTTACAGGTGATTCATGGGGATACCATCAAGAGTAATGAAAGCCTAAAGAAAAACTTTTATGAAAGGCTGATTCCCTGTGTTTTGGAAGGAAGGAACATTCCTTCGGACTTAGTCAAACTCAGTGTGGCACGGGCTAGCAACCCGGCTGGACAAGAATATTGGGAATGGGAGCGCGCGCTGGGTGTTGCCTGTTCCTTGTTTCGCGGCTTCCACATACGTCATCCACGTAGAGAACTTAGAAAGGATTTTATTATGGCACTTGATACGAGCAATACCTCAAGAGATTATCTTTACGGCAGGCTTTTAGCGCTTGCAGAGCGGCTGGAAGAAGTCGCATTACGAGCAGCGGGTGTCAACCGGCCCACGACGGCTAACCGCTTGATGCAACGATTTGCCAGTAGACCGTACGAAACTTGGCTGACTATTTATAAGCAGTTGGATCCTTATATGCGTCAGATGAAAAATTCCCGCCCTGGATTCTTAACCAACATTAACAAAGAGTTGGATGCTGTAATGGATCTTTTTGATCGCGGTGAATTTACTAATCCCAAAGCGCTGACTGGGGAATTTTTACTGGGCTTTCACTGCCAACGTTTGGCCTTAAGCCATAAATCAGAAACTGCCACTGACACCAACACTGAAAACCCTGAGGAGCAAGAAGCATGAGCCTAGAAAATAAAATTGACTTTGCCATAATATTTTCCGTAAAAAATGCCAACCCGAATGGTGACCCACTCAATGGAAATCGACCACGTCAGGACTACGAGGGCTTTGGCGAGGTAACGGATGTTTGCTTAAAACGTAAAATCAGGGATAGACTGCAAAGCGAAGGGCAAAGCATATTCGTTCAGTCCGATGAGAAGAAAATAGATGGTATGACCAGTCTACAAAACCGAGCCTATTCTGATGAGTTTGGTCTAGGTAAGGACGCCTTTAATGCTAAGAAAACCAATCCTGATGAAACCGCGAGACTAGCCTGCGAAAAATGGTTTGACGTACGCACTTTTGGACAACTGTTTGCCTATAAGGGTGATGCAAAGGAGGGCGTTTCTGTGCCCATTCGCGGCCCAGTTACCATCCAGTCTGCTTTTTCGATTGATCCTGTCAGCATTACCAGCACACAGATTACTAAAAGCGTTAGTGGTGAGGGTGATGGGACAAAACGCGCCTCAGACACTATGGGCATGAAGCACCGTGTCGATTCTGCCACTTATGTCTCATTTGGAGCGATGACACCGCAACTGGCGGAAAGAACCGGCTTCTCGGAAGATGATGCTCAGGCCATAAAAAAAGTGCTGCCGCGCCTTTTTGAAGGAGATGCTTCGTCTGCAAGGCCGGAAGGTAGCATGCTGGTTGAGAAAGTTATCTGGTGGAAGCATAACTGTAAATCAGGTCAATATTCATCTGCGAAAGTTCATCGGACACTCTCTGTTAGTGCTGATGGAAGTTATACGCTTGCTAATCTGGATGGGCTTGAGCCAGAAGAGATTGATGGATTTTGATCTAATGCCCAATCCACCCACCTCCCAACTCATCATCTATCAAACCGAAGACGGACAAATCCGTCTTGAGGTTTTGGTTGGAGAATAAAATTGTCTGGCTTTCACAGAAGCAGAGTGAAAAACGAACCTTCATCAAGGTGGTGACCGTATGAAAAAACTCATCCGCAATTCCACCGCTGAATTTCTGATTTTTACCACCCAGGCGGGGGAAGAGAGCATTGAAGTTCGGGTTGAAGATGAAACCGTCTGGTTGACTCAAAAGCTGATTGCCGAACTGTTCGGTGTGGATGTTCGGACGGTTAGTGAACATTTACGAAACATATTCAAAAGTGGAGAGTTGCAGGAGGATTCAGTTATCCGGAAATTCCGGAATACTGCCGCCGATGGAAAAAAATATCTGACACAATTCTACAATCTCGATGCCATTATTTCAGTCGGCTACCGCGTCAATTCCAGGCGTGCCACCCAATTCCGCCAGTGGGCAACTCAGATATTACGCGAGTTTGCAATCAAGGGTTATGTGCTGGATAACATGCGCCTGGAAAATGGCTCCTTTCTGGGGGAAGACTACTTTGAAGGGCTATTGGCTGAAATCCGTGAAATACGGCTTAGCGAACGCCTGTTCTATCAGAAGATCACTGATATTTACGCCACCAGCCTGGATTACAACAGAGATGCTGACGCGACCCAAAGTTTCTTTGCCAGGGTTCAGAATAAGCTTCACTTTGGCATACATGGACATACCGCGGCTGAGTTGATTATGCAACGCGCGGATAGTGATAAAACACATATGGGGCTGACATCATGGGGCAATGCGCCCAGCGGCAAGATTGTTAAAACCGATGTGAGTATTGCCAAAAATTACCTGAGCAAAGATGAACTGGAGTCGTTGGGTAGAATTGTTAATGCCTATCTTGACCTGGCAGAAGAGCGTGCCAAGCGAAAAATCCCGATGACTATGGAGGACTGGGCTAAGCGACTTGATCTGTTTCTTGAGTTTGATGAGCGTGAAATATTGAAAGATACGGGGAAAGTGACGGCCCAGATAGCCAAGGATTTTGCAGAAAGTGAATTTGAAAAATACCGCATCGTTCAAGACAGACTCTTCAAGTCTGACTTTGACAAACTGCTGGAACAGCAACAAAAGGAGAGGCCAGTAGATCAGGATAAGGGCCGTAAATAATGAGCGATGATACGCAGATCCTCATGCTCTCTGCCCTCCAGCACTACGCCTACTGCCCTCGCCAGTTTGCGTTGATCCACGTTGAACAGGCCTGGGCAGATAATCGTTTTACCGCAGAGGGCAACATTCTGCATGAGCGCGTTGATTCCGGTGTCGCAGAACAGCGGAAAGGTATCCGTTATGAGCGGGGTGTGATGTTGAGGTCTCAGCAGTATCGTCTCACCGGGAAAATGGACTTACTGGAGACTGTGTGCCCTTTGGGTATTGAACAAGGTGATCCACCAAAATACTTCCCAGTAGAATATAAACGTGGAAAACCGAAGGTGGAAGACTGGGATCGTGTGCAGGTATGTGCACAGGCGTTATGCATTGAAGAGATGCGCGAGACAAGCGTGACCGAGGGGGCTATCTGGTATTGGGAAGTGCGTCGACGAGAAGCTGTTCAGATTGATGATGCATTACGGGCGACCACGGTTGCCGCCATTGAAGATGCTCATGCTATCTTAGCCTCTGGTAAAACACCACCGCCCACAGACAAAATCAAACGCTGCCGTGCATGCTCGCTGGTGGATTTATGTGAGCCTGATACTTTTCGACGTGACCATTCGAGACAATATACTGAGGCGCTGTTTACAGAATCGACAAGGAGCGAGTCAAATGGAAACTGATATGACCCTGTTCGAGAATTACCAAATACGGCGGGTATACGATGAAGAGACGGAGCGTTGGTGGTTTTCTGTAATCGATATTGTACAAGTGCTAACCCAGCAGCCAGATCATCAGGCAGCCAGAAACTACTGGAAGGTATTGAAAAACCGGTTGAGTAAAGAAAAAAGTGAAGTGGTTACAAATTGTAACCGGTTGAAAATGACAGCCACTGATGGAAAACAACGGCTTACAGATGTCGCCACCGCTGAAACCCTGTTACGCCTGGTACAATCTGTACCCAGTCCCAAGGCTGAGCCGATCAAACTTTGGTTGGCCAAAGTGGGTTATGAGCGAATGCAAGAGATGGCTGATCCAGCCAGATCGCTTGATCGTGCCAGAGAGACCTGGCAGAAGCATGGCCGTAGTGAAAAATGGATTCAGCAGCGGATGATGGGGCAGGAGACCCGCAACAAACTTACTGACTACTGGAGCAATCATGACATCAAACGGGGGGAAGAATTTGCCATTCTCACCAATATCATTCATCAGGAGTGGGTATCTGTTAGTGTAAAGGATCATAAACATTGAAAGGCTTAAACAGTCAGAATTTGCGAGATCACATGAGTGAGGCAGAACTGATTTTTACCGCACTCGCTGAACTCTCCACCCGCCAGATTGCGGATAGTAAGAATGCAGCGGGCATGGTCGAAAATTCAACCGCAGCTAAAACGGGTGGCGTAATTGCCAGGAAGGCACGCAAGGAGTTGGAGAAAAAAACTGGGGGAAAAGTGATCACCTCGGATAATTACTTATCCCTACCTCGTAAAAAGGCGGTTAAAAAGTCCAGCCTAAAGAAAGCGGAACGTATGAGAGCATCTGGCAAGAAGTTATGAAAAAACTCCTCAATACCCTCTACATCACAAGACAAGAGAGCTACCTGCATAAAGAGCGAGAAACCATCGTAATCAAACAGGATAAAGATAAGCTAGGTCAGTTTCCTGCGTTGACGATAGGAAATATTCTCTGCTTTGGTCAGGTGTCGGTGTCACCTTTTCTGATGGGTTTTTGTGGGGAGCAGGGGATAGGGCTTTCATTTTATACCGAATACGGCAAGTTCCTGGCGCGAGTGCAAGGTAAGCAGAGCGGTAATGTACTGTTGCGGCGTGTGCAGTATCGATGGGCAGATAATGAAGAAAAGTCAGTCTCAATCGCACGCCTGATGGTCGCTGCAAAAATCTCCAATGGCAGGTCTGTATTGATGCGTGAGATTCGTAATCATGGTGCTAATCCATCAATAGAAGCGGCTATTAAACATTTAGCAACGAGCTTACGCCGTGTTCGCAATGCGAGCACTGTGCCGGAGGCGATGGGGATAGAAGGTGATGCGGCAAATCGCTATTTTAGTGTCTTCGATGGGCTGCTGCGTGGTAGTGGTTTTGTCTTTGGCGGGCGTGTGCGCCGACCACCGACTGATGAGGTCAATGCATTGCTTTCATATGCGTACACATTAGTCACACATGAATGTGCATCGGCATTGCAAGGGGTTGGCCTTGATCCCTATGTTGGATTTTTGCATCAAGATCGACCTGGCCGCCTGAGTCTGGCACTGGATCTACTGGAGGAGTTTCGCGCCCCGTGGGCTGATCGCTTTGTGCTTACGCTGATAAATCGTCAGCAAGTCAAACCGAAAGACTTTGTAACAG
>Ga0316207_10002973_pt1 | contig 16433 bp, 13 predicted proteins | sample 6weekpyrite_MG_FD_204943 | JGI IMG/M metagenome (GOLD analysis project Ga0316207, IMG submission 204943) | Microbial mat bacterial communities from mineral coupon in-situ incubated in ocean water Damariscotta River, Maine, United States -... | ecosystem: Environmental > Aquatic > Marine >...
CTTCCAATTCAACGCGCGCTGAATCGGTTGTGTCTTTCTTAAAACCCGTGTGTTCTAGGGTACTACCAACCAATACGCGGCCATCGCGTCTTGGAATAACATAACGATCCTTATTCAAAATAATGCGTCGCACTGTGTCTGGTGTGGCTTTATACAACAACATTTGGCCTCGTACCGGTGTCACCGGTAACACCACACCAAATTCCTCAAGCAAATCTGCACTCCACGCGCCACCTGCTAACACAACCCTACCGGCCTTAACCTGCTCGCCAATCTCTGTAACCACACCGTCCACTTTCCCTGACATAGTGCTGATTTTTTTCACGGTAGTGCCTGTTAATACTTTCACACCGAGCCCATCAATACTGCTACGCAAGGCTTGAGCTAAACGGGGGTTACGCACTTGCGCCACACCCTCCAGCCAAACCGCGGCAGATTCCGACAAACCGGGGGATAACTCAGGGGCGATATTCCTCAGCTCATCCTTCTCTACAATCTTCATTTCAGGAAAATACTTGGCAGACCACGCCCTCGCTTGCTGCTCTTCATCGCACGCGGGCATAAGTAAGCCGCTTTGAGTCCACTCAGCATCAACGCCACCTTCATCCATGAGTGCCTTGACTAGCTCAGGATAAACACGTTGTCCGTATTGTGCTAAATCAGAAACAGCATCCGGGTACCGCCATGGATACAGTGGTGAAAGAATACCGCCACCTGCCCAAGATGATTCCTTGCCCGTTTCGCCACGCTCCATCAAGGTCACCGACATACCGGCCAACGCCAATTCACGCGCTGTCAGCATACCAACAAGGCCGCCGCCAATAATCAAGCAATCAGGATGTTCAGACATGGGAAAAACTCACTAAAATCAAGCTATACTGCTAATTATACCGAAGACAGGTCACAATGTCGGATATATTTATATAAGGAATCACCGGCTGCCATCTAACACAAAGCGACCATCTATCGGGCAAACCTGCCTGCTTATCGGGCAAACACAGACAATCCTACTAACTCATGCTAAATATAATCATATGAAACACTTAAACACACGAATACCCCGTTCTATGGGTGGCTTTACGCTACTGGAAATCATGATAACGCTTGCTATTGCCGCCATATTACTTGCCGCTGCAGCTCCCAGTTTCACCAACATGATTCGCAGCAATAAAATAACAACCTATGCCAATGATTTTGGCACCACGGTTAATTTAGCCCGCAGTGAAGCAATAAAGCGAGGTGGCACCGTTACTATTTCCTCAACCAGCGGTAATACAGACTGGTCACAAGGCTGGACTTTAACCGTTGACAGCACCGGAGAACTATTACGTACTAACGCTGCTTTTACGGGTGACAACACCTTTGTTAGCGGGGTGAATAACAGCTTCTCATTTACATCACGTGGTGCAACTACCTTAGCGGCGGCAGATAATCTCAGCTTATGTAATGTCAACATTCCTGAGGGTCGCCGTATTCGTGTTGCCGTTACTGGCAGAATCTCCGTATTGGAAATTAACCCATGTCCATAAAACTAAAAAGAAAATATGCTGGTTTCACCATGATTGAAGTGTTGATCGCGGTATTTGTGCTGGCCGTTGGTTTATTAGGACTTGCCAGCCTACAGGCTCGCAGTCTGCAATTTAATTTTAGTGCTTACCAGCGCTCTCAAGCCAATATTATGGCTTACGACATCATTGACCGAATGCGAGCCAACCCAACCGTTGCACTCACAGGGAGTTACAATTTGGCACTAGGTGCCGGCCCCGTCAGTATGACTGATTGCCAAGCTTCAGCCGCTAACTGCACGCCCGGTGATATGGCTAATTTTGATTTAACACAATGGGTATGCGGACTGGGTAACTGGAACGAAACAGCGACTTGCCAGGCTTTTAATATTAGAGGGCCATTAGGGGAAGGCGATGGTTCAGTACAAGTAACGCCCAATGGTAGCAATGTCACTATTACCGTTAACATTTCCTGGGTTGATGATCGTACCCGTGATGTAGGCGATGCCAATCGCATTGAAACCTTCACTGTGAGTAGCGTGTTATGAGTAAATATATAAATCAACGCAAGACACACTCCGGTTTTACGCTAATCGAATTAATGATAGCGATTACCATCAGTGCCATTCTTCTTAATGGTGTTATCCAGATGTTTCTCAGTAGCAAACAAAGCTACCGCACGGCTGATGGTATCGGTCGTATGCAAGAAAATGCCCGTTATGCGATGGATACCTTAGCTTTTGACCTTCGCCAATCCGGTTTCTCACCGTGCAGGAAAACAAATGTCTCTTATAATCTACTTAACGATAAAACCAGAGAGTATGATTCAAACACACCACTGGTTGGCTTCGAAGGTGGTGTCAGTGTCTTTGATGCTCCGATTCCCGCTGTTGGCACGATTCCAGGTACTCGTTTAGCAGGCTCAGATGCCATTCGTATTCTACGCGGTGACAGAGATCCCGTTACAGTAGAAGATATTCCCGCAGCCCAAGCTGCTGCACTGCACTTATCAAACCTAAGCACTATTACGCCAGGTGACGTCATACTGATATGCGATGGAGAAAAATCAACTACCGTACAAATTACCAACTCGAATTCAAACACTGTTACTGTTGTACACAACACCGGTGGCAGCCAAGCACCAGGAAATTGTTCCAATAATTTAACCGCAGCCTGCGGTGACTCTCCCGAATCTGCCGATGAACCCTATGGCCCTGGTGCGCAATTAACCATTTTAGTACCAGTTATTTACTTTATTGGCCCTAGCTTATCCAATACCACGCCAGGGAGAACGGCTCCGCCTACTAATTCACTCTACCGAATTGAACGTCGTGTTTCAGGTGGCCAACTTGAATTTACTGCGCCTCAAGAACTGGTTGAAGGCATTGAAACAATGCAAATCGTTTATGGTGAAGCGCTCTCACCAACAACGGAAGCTGTTCGTTATGTTGCTGCTAACGATGTCACAGATTTTAATAATGTTGTCAGTATCCGAATAGGCATACTGTTCCATACACCCGAAGAAATATCGAACGAAGTCGACAATGAGTCTTATAACGTCGTTGGTACGACAGTAACATCAGCAGGTGCCGTCTCCTATACAGCAGATCGACGTCAGCGTTATGTTTTTTCTGAGACCATTAAAGTTCGTAACCGTGGAGTGAGCGTTGCACCTCCATCAGGTGGTGCTGCACCTGTCGCCGGCTCGTAAAATTTAATCAGGATAATTGTTATGTATTCACTATCTAAAAACCAACAAGGTGCCGTGCTCATCATTAGTATGATTATGTTGCTGTTGCTAACAATTCTTGGCATCGCCAGCATGCGTAACACCGGGCTTGAAGAACGTATGGCAGGTAATGCGCGCGATAATCATCTCGCATTTGAAGCTGCTGAAGCCGCACTCATTGATGCCGAACGTTTTCTTGACACCGTTGCTGTTACCGGCCCTTTCGACCTAACTGGCAACGATGGATTGTATGCCGGTGACGTTGAGTTAGAAGCGGCTTATCCTGTCTATGAGGATATTCAAAACTATGTCGATTGGACTGGCGGTGATGCAAATCGTGGTTTTAGAACTGCTACCATTATCGGCACGGGTGAAGGTCTCGCCAGCCCCCCTCGCTACGTTATTCAACTCACCGGAATGCCTAAAGGTGAAGGCGCAGATAATATTAATTTACAAAATTACGGACAAGGAACTGGTGGTGGACAGGTCGGTTTATTCCGTATCACTGCACGCGGCACAGGTGGTTCTGACAACAGTGTCGTTTTTCTACAAACCGTTTATGGCATCGATGGATTATAAATCATGCGTTTAGTTAATTTAAAATCAAGCTTGAATATCGGGAGTACTGCTATGCGTTTCCCCAACACTCTATACAAAAAATCACTCATTACACTTGCAGCAAGTGCTGCCGGTTTTATATTAACTATGCCGCTACAAACTAATGCCGGCACACTCGATATAGCCACCAATGCGCTTGAAGTAGCAACCGGTGTTGAACCCAATGTAATGATTCTTGCTGATGACTCCGGCAGTATGGATTGGACTATTCTCGCTGCAGCTGATCAAGGGACTTATACAATAAGTAACCCTGTAACCGGCATATTTGGCAATTTTAATCGTACTGAATCTTATTTATATACTTTTAATGACGGTGATAACTTTAGTACTAATTCTATCGCAGCAACTCCGTTTGGTCTTGGTGGCGGACAATACATTGGTGGTGGATTAACCAATTACTATACTTTACCAACTGAAACAGCATTAAATACTTTTAATGCGAATGTATTTGATCTTGATGCCGCTGGTTATACCAATTGGCGCGGTGTTTGGCGTGTTCGAAATGCTGATTACAACACAACCTATTACAATCCTGATGTTGAATATAAACCTTGGGCTGGTGTTGATAACAGTGGCACACTCTACTCAGATCGAACACCGGCTATTGGTGCAACACCAGTTGTGTCCATCACAGCTGCGCCCGTTGATCCTTATTTAACTGGCAGCAATACAGTTAATTTAACCACTGATCAAACCCTTAACTCTCACATATTTGTGAATAACATTACAGCTGCGGCATCACCGGCAGACTTCTATTTTAATTTGCCTGATACCCAGTATCCCGCCAGTTACTATATTTGGACTGATACTGATGGTGATGGCGATGTTGATGAGGGTGATGCTCACGAATTAATTCAACTTCGCGCCAGTGGTGCAACCAATGGGGCAACACTGTTTAATTCAGCGACACATGATCGTTCTGGCTTACGTTCAGATTGTGGTGGCAACGGAGAAATTGCAACGCCACGCGTTACTTGTACGCTTGCTGAAGAGCAAGCTAACTTCGCAAATTGGTTTACTTACTACCGCCGGCGTGAACTAACTGCCAAGGCGGCCATTACTCGTGTAGTAGAACCAGAAACAGCAATACGTGTTGGCATGGCAACTATTAATAATGTCTCTAATAACCGTGTTCAAGTTGCATCCATGAATGGCTCTGTCGCTACTGGTGACAAGCGCACTTTGTTTGATCGCATTTTCCAAACTCAATCTGCTGGCGGTACACCGCTACGCCGAAATCTTGAAAGAGTAGGCGAGTACTTTGCCTGTAATAGTGGCAATATTTTTGGTACCGCTTCCAGCAACCCAGGCGATGCAAACTGCCCTGTCGCCGCTGCGCCTGCCGGCCAATGTCAGCAAAATTACACCATCCTAATGACGGATGGTTTTTGGAATGGTGGCGATCCCAATGTAAATAATGCTGATGGTGATGGTACTAATGGAGGTACGCCACAAGGGCCTTTTGATGGCGCATCGTTTGCTGATAATTTCAACGACACTCTTGCTGACGTTGCCATGCACTATTATGAACGCGACCTCCATTCAACTTTAGATGATATTGTCCCTATCACAGACATTGATGAAGATCGCTATGTGGGTGGCGCTGATCCCTTTGAAGAAATGCACCAACACATGTCAACTTATACCATTGGTTTTGGCGTAAGTGGAACACGTGGATCAAACCCACAAGATCCCGCAGCAGCGGCTACCTTTATTAACCCTCCTGCCGTAGGTTGGCCTGACCCAACAGCCGGCAATGCACAAAGAATTGACGATCTACGCCATGCTGCTTGGAATGGTCGTGGACAATTCCTTAATGCGACAGATCAGACTCAATTAACCAATGCGCTTGCAACTGCTTTTGCAGATTTCAATGACAATAAAGGTGCAGCAACCTCTGTTGCTTTTAACACTCAAAACTTAGAAAGTGGTGCTGTTGTATTCCGTGCATTTTTTGATACCGAAGATGATTCGGGTCAGCTTATTGCTCAGTCAGTTGATGTTACCGGCGTTGTTAACACCACAACCAATCTCTGGGATGCATCACTTTTACTCGATTCAAATAATGCCCGCGAAATAATCACCTTTAATGCCGATACAAATGCCGGTATTCCTTTCCGTTGGGATGACATCAATGCAACTCAAAAAAGTCAGCTGGAAGTACCCAGCATTACGGCTAATCCTCCTACGCCAGCCTTACTCGCAGAAAATCGCCTGAACTACTTACGTGGTGATGTCACTAATGAAGGTACTAATCGTGAAGCAGGTGAGTTTCGTGAACGCAACCCTCGTGAAGGTGAACCTAACCCAGGCGGTAAGCTCGGTGATATCATCCATTCATCTCCGGTATTCGTTGGCCCACCACCCTTTGCAGGACGAGATACGGCTCCATACCCAGATACGGTAGGTAACCTTTATAGCGAATTTGCAAGCAGTGCAAACAATCGTCGCCCCATAGTATATATTGGTGCTAACGATGGCATGCTGCATGGTTTTGATGCTAACAGTGGTACGGGTGGCGGCGAAGAAGTATTCGCCTACGTACCTAACATTTTGTTCCCCAAATTATCTAACCTCACTTTGCCTGATTACACACACGAGTACTTCGTCGATCTAACGGCAGCAATTAATGATGTGTTTTTCCAGCCATCAACAGGAACCAATGCAGGCATTCCTAGCTGGAATACCGTAATGGTCGGTGGGCTTGGTGCCGGTTCTCCTGGTTATTTTGCTATGAACATTACCGATCCTGGCAGCTTAGACAGTGAGGCCACTGCATCACAAAATGTCATGTGGGAATTCACCCAAGCAGATGACCTTGGTGCAGCTGTCACTAACAACGATCGTAATCTAGGCGTTGCTATTACCTCTCCACTTATCACCATGAGTAATATTCAGGATGGTAGTGGTAACAACCGTTGGGTAGCCATTTTTGGTAATGGTTATAACAGTGCCAGCACCGATGGTAATGCCGAACTCTACATCGCCTTCCTTGATGGTGGATTAGATGGCACATGGGATCGTGGAATTGATTTCTTTAAACTCAACACAGGTTTCGGTAAAGCTCAAAGTGCCGACAACACCACACCAAATAGTTTAGGTGGTGTGCGCGGTATTGATATAGATGCCAATGGAACCGTTGATGTGGTTTATGCCGGTGATTACCAAGGAAATGTATTCCGCTTTGATCTCAGTGGTACATCCGTTGCTACAATCCAAAGCTCAAATAGCACAGTACGGAAACTGTTTACTGCCAGTTACAATGGTGCGGGCACACCTGTTCAACCAATAACTAATACACCGCTTGTTGTTAAGCATCCTAATGAAAATGGCTATATTGTTATTGTTGGTACCGGTAGTTACTTCACCAACACTGACCTTGTTGCACCAACTAGTCAGGAGATTCAATCAATCTATGGACTATGGGATGATTTTACAGATCCAGCTGAAGTTATTACGGCTGCGGAAGAAGTCACTTACAGCAGGCTACAAGAACAAGTGTTCACCAATGACACGGTGACCGGTAATATAGATGGAACCCCAACAACCTTAAACGTAAGAACGTTGACTAATAATATTATTTCATTTTGGGGTCACAGTGGTGGGCCAAACCGAAAAGAGGGCTGGGTTATTGATCTCGATGTTGCCGGTGGTGGCGGTATTGAGTTTCCTGGTGAAAAACCTGTACGTAACTTCCTAATACGCAATGGCTTTGTATTCGTCAATACTGTTATTCCAAAAGACGCCAATGCATGTACCATCGGGCCTGGTGGCTTCGAGCTTGGTTTTAACCCAATCAATGGTGGCTCTGGAAGTGCACCTATTTTTGATATTAATAATGACGGCACATTTGATGAAAATGATAATATCGGTCAGGTTGATAACGATGCCAATATCGTCACTGGTATACGTTTCGATAAATCGACTCCATCGGATTCATCATTTATTGGTAACCGTAAATTCACTCAAACAAGTGACCAAAAAATACGTAGTGTCGGTGTCGGTGGTGAAACTCCATCCACAACTGGCAGACACTCTTGGCGTGAAATAGAGCTATAAACACGCTTTGAACTTATTTGGAGAATAATGATGAAATATTTAATTGCCAGTAAAAAAATAATCGTTTCAATGATATTTTCTGTATCTTTGGCCTTCATTCCTCAATATGCGATGGCAGAGGCTACCGCTACTTTTTCAGGAGAAACTCCTAAAGAGGAATCTATACCCAATGTTCCTTTCGCATATGAGCATATTGGCACAATACGAAATATTGATTTAGCTAAAAGAACTATCATTATCGATGGTAATAAACATTTTTACGGTATCGACATTAAAATAAAAACACAAGATTCAAACTTTGTGCCTGTGACTACGTTAACCAAAGATACTTTAGTTAGTTTTAATTTTATAAGTGATGATGCAAATCGAAGAATCCTTCAAAATATTCTAATTCTATCAGGCGTCCCTGCAAGCCTATCACCACTTGAGCATTAATATTTATAAAGAGATACAACTATGAAAAGAAAAAACCTCGGCTTCACCCTAATCGAATTAATGATCACTGTAGCTATTGTTGCGATTTTAGCTGCGGTTGCCTTTCCTGCTTACCAAGAGCAAGTCGATAAAACCCGACGTGCAGACGGCAAGGCTTTATTAACGAATATGGCTCAACAGCTCGAACGCTGTTATACAAAATATCTACGGTACGATAATGCAGCTTGCCCTGTTACTAACGGTACAACACAACAATCAGAGGACCAGTTTTATTCTGTAACTGTCGCTGGTGCAACAGCAACTACTTTTTCATTAACAGCGGTACCTCAGGGTGTACAAGCAGCCGATACACGCTGTGGCAATCTCACTTTAGATCAAACAGGTGCGCAAACTTTCTCAGGCACAGGGACAATTGCCGATTGTTGGTAATATTATCTTAATGCCTTGGGTAGGGTGAAAGTAACCTGTTCTGGTTTGCCTTCATCTTCGCTAATAACATCGGCTCCTAATTCTTGGAGCCTTTTTATTACATTTTGTACTAATAATTCAGGTGCAGAAGCACCCGCCGTCAGTCCAATATTCTTTTTGTCGATTAACCAGCTTTCCTGAATATCTTCAGCGCTATCAATAAGCCATGCAGGAATACCCTGTTGCTCGGCAATCTCGCGCAAACGATTTGAATTAGAACTATTCGGTGAACCAACGACAAGAACCGCATCACACTTTTCGACAAGTCGTTTGATGGCATCTTGTCGGTTTTGTGTGGCATAACAAATATCATCTTTTTTCGGTCCTATGATATCTGGAAAGCGTTCACGTAATGCATCAATAACAACGCCTGTATCGTCCATCGATAGGGTTGTTTGCGTAACAAATGCCAGCTTGGTTTCATCGCCAACCGTCAAATGCGCAACATCATTCGGTGTTTCCACTAAATGCATTACACCTTGTTGCTTCTCGACCTGCCCCATCGTACCCTCGACTTCTGGGTGGCCTGCATGCCCAATCAAGATACATTCACAACCCGCTTTAACATGACGTACTACTTCCATGTGCACCTTTGTAACCAATGGACAGGTTGCATCGAAAACATTCAAGCCGCGTTGCTCTGCCTCCGCACGCACTGCCTTCGATACACCATGCGCACTAAAAATAACTGTCGCATCATCTGGCACATCATGCAGTTCTTCAACAAAGACCGCGCCTTTATCTCGTAAGCAATTCACGACATAACGATTATGCACAACTTCATGGCGCACGTAGATAGGGGCAGAAAATAATTCTAAAGCGCGCTCAACAATATCAATGGCACGATCAACACCGGCACAGAAACCACGAGGATTAGCTAACAAAACTTGCATATTAGTGAATTTCTTCCTCTGCACCAATAGCCATGACTTCCACATCAAATGTGATTGCATGACCGGCTAGTGGATGATTAAAATCGACGACCACCAGATTATCATCCGGCATATCCATGATCCGTCCTGGAATCTCTTCACCCGAAGGCGTAGTAAAACCAACGATTAAATCTTTTTCAAGTGGCATGTCTTCTGGAAACTTGTCACGCGTTAACATGTGCACATTCGTTTCATCGGCAAAACCAAATGCCTCAACTGCTTCCAGTTGCATGCATTGTCGTTCACCTACTTTCATATTCATTAGCACGGCTTCCAAACCTTCGATAAGCGTGCCGTCACCTAATGAAAAACGTAATGGATCTGTGCCTTCGGTTGACTCAACAACAGTGCCATCTTCAATTGCGAGGGTGTAGTTAATCAGTACGCTACTTCCCGCTTGTATTGTTTCGGCCATTTGAAACTCCTAACTTTATGTTTTTGATTCTGTATCCTTAGAACCAAATAAACTTTCAATGATCATGAGCCCTGCGCCACCCACAATCGCCATATCGGCAATATTAAATACCGGCCAATTACATTGCGCACCCGTAAAATAAAAACCCGGTAAGCAACTCGTATTGGATTCGTAATAAAACTGTATGAAATCGACTACATAACCATACAATGCCCGATCAATCACATTGCCAATCGCGCCACCTAAGATCAGTGCCAACGCGATGGCCAAATATTTATCTGTGCGTGGAAGGCCTTTTAGCCAAAAGACAATAACAATACTGACGACACTCGCTAGTGCGACAAAGAACCATCGTTGCCACCCGCCTGCTTCACTCAGAAAACCAAATGATGCACCGAAATTATGCGCCATGATCCAGTTAATTGACGGCATCACATAAACAGGGATACCTGACTGTGTTTCTGTATTGAAAACGAGTTCAGCACTCGCCCAACCTTTGGTGAGTTGATCCAAAGCAACAACAATAACCGCGAGCCATAACCATCTCAACATTTACTTTTCCTCAAGCAAAGCGCCGTGATTCACCATCACCGTCAACATTCTCAACACAACGTCCACACAATTCAGGATGCGCATCATGGCTAGCCACATCATCACGGTGATGCCAACAACGCACACACTTTTCTTTTTCTGATGCCGACACAGAAATCCACAACTCATCATTAGTCGACAAGGTATAGTGTGCAGCTTCTGCGGGTGGCTCACCGGCTAAATAAGTACGTGCATCCGATGTAATCAAAACAAAACGTAATTCATCTTCCAATGTATTTAACTTATCAAGGATTTCTCGACCACAGTACAAACCAACTTCTGCATTAAGCGCCGAACCGATCACACCTGCTGCACGTGCTTTTTCAAGCTCCTTGTTAACCGCATCACGCACTTCAACAACCTGATTCCAGAATTCAAGCCCCATTGCTTCACTGATGGGCATTGTTGGCAAGTCATACCATGTTTCGAAAAAGACCGACTCGCTACGTTCCCCAGGAATATGCTGCCAAAGTTCTTCTGCGGTGAATGTCAGGATAGGTGCTAACCAACGCGTCAAGGCTTCAATAATATGGTACGCCGCTGTCTGTGCTGAACGACGCCCAACACTATTTGCAGGCATAGTGTATTGACGATCCTTGGTAATATCTAAATAGAAACCACCTAGTTCAACCGAACAAAAATTATGTACCAGTTGATAGATCTTATGGAATTCATAACTTTCATACGCAGCTAATACTTGCGTTTGAATTTCTGCTGCGCGCATCACTGCCCATTGATCGAGTGCCAACATATCAGCCGGATTGACCAAATCATTAGCAGGATCAAAGTCATTAATATTCGATAGCAAATAACGTGATGTATTTCGTAAACGTCGGTAAGTATCGGCCGAGCGTTTCAGAATTTCATCTGATACCGTCATTTCTTTACTATAGTCAGTTGCCGCAACCCAAAGACGTAAAATATCCGCACCAAGGTTTTTAATCACCTTTTGCGGTGCAACCACATTGCCTTTCGACTTCGACATCTTGTGGCCTTTCGCATCGACAGTAAAACCATGCGTCAAAACGGTTTTGTAAGGTGCTTCTCCGCGCATGGCGATAGATGACAATAAAGAGGTTTGGAACCAACCACGATGTTGATCAGAACCTTCCAGATACAAATCAGCCGGACACGACAATTCATCACGACCATCAAGCACGGCATGATGTGACACACCGGAATCAAACCAAACATCAAGAATGTCATTCACACGATCATAATCATCGGCATCACTACCAATGAATTCAGAGGCATCCGTTTCAAACCAACCATTAATACCGTCTTGTTCTATGCGCTGTGCGACTTTTTCAAAAATAGCATTGGTATCCGGGTGTAATTTACCCGTGGTCTTGTGCACAAAGATTGGGATGGGTGGTCCCCATGTGCGTTGTCGAGACACACACCAGTCAGGCCGGTTCGCAACCATTGTTTCGATACGTGCTTGTCCCCAATCAGGCAGCCACTGTACTTGCTTGATCGATGTGTTCACCTCATCACGCAAACCGTTTTGCGTCATGCTCACAAACCACTGTGGTGTAGCGCGGAAAATAATTGGGGTTTTATGTCGCCAGCAATGCGGGTAACTATGACGCAACGCTTCATGGTGCATCAATTTACCTTTTGCTTTTAAGACATCAAGCACTTTGTCATTGGCTTTAAACACATGCTCGCCACCAAACAAAGGCGTGTCTGGCAAGAAACAGCCATTACTGCCAACCGGATTATCAACCTTCAACTTATAACGCATACCAACAACATAATCGTCTTGACCATGCCCTGGCGCAGTATGAACACAACCTGTACCCGCATCCGTTGTAACATGCTCACCACAAATAATAGGTACTTCGCGTTCATAAAATGGATGTGCGCATTTAACACCATCAAGCTCACTACCTTTACAGTAGGCAATCACTCGATAGTCTTCAATATCGTAACGTACCATCGCATCTTTCATTAATGCTTCGGCCATGAGTAAACGCTCAGTTCCATGTTCCGACTGACATTGCACAACCACGTACTCTAGATCAGGATGCACACTAACCGCTTGGTTAGCAGGTAATGTCCATGGCGTGGTTGTCCAGATTAAAACTGATAACTCGCCTTCGCCTTTACTGTCTGTATGGTGACAACGCGAAAATAAAGTTTCATCTTCGAGCACGCTAAAACGCACATCAATAGCCGGTGAGGTTTTATCTTCGTATTCAACTTCCGCTTCTGCTAATGACGAACCACAGTCTGTACACCAATGCACTGGCTTAACGCCTTTATGCAAATGTCCGTTCTCAACGATCTTACCGAGTGAACGAACAATGTCTGCTTCGTACTTATAGTCCATTGTCAGATAGGGTTTATCCCAATCAGCAATGATTCCTAAGCGTTTAAAATCTTCACGTTGTTTATCAACCTGCTTACCAGCATAAGTACGACAGGCATCACGGAAAGTTTTTGCATCGACCTTATGTCCTGCCTTACCGACTTTCTTTTCAACGTTTAATTCGATAGGTAGACCATGACAATCCCAACCTGGCACATAAGGCGTGTCAAAACCAGAAAGTGTTTTAGATTTAGTAATAACGTCTTTCAGAATTTTATTAACGGCATGACCAATATGAATATCACCATTCGCATACGGAGGACCATCGTGCAAAATAAATTTATCGCGACCCGCAGCATGCGCGCGCAATTTTTTATAAATATCGGCCTCTGTCCAGCGTTTCAATAATTCTGGTTCGCGGTTCGCAAGATTGCCCTTCATCGGGAAAGCGGTTGAAGGCAGGTTTAATGTTTTTTTGTAATCAGTCATGTATTTATATCTGCAATTATTAATCTAGCTATTTCTATTTCGAAAGTATTCACGCGCCTGCTCGGCATCCATGTCTATCTGTTTTCTTAATTCATCAAATGAATCAAATTTCACTTCATCTCGTAGTTTGTGCACAAATTCAACATGCACGTATTCACCGTATATTTCTTCAGCGAAATCGAATAAATGTATTTCCAATAAACTTCTCGTGCCATCAACGGTTGGTCGTGTGCCGACATTCGCGACACCCGCAATCGGTTCACCTTTAATGCCAAACATCTCTACGGCAAAAACACCTTTAACCGGTGTCTTCTGTCGATGTAGATGAATATTCGCGGTTGGAAAACCAATCGTACGACCACGCTTATCACCATGTGCTACTCGTCCACACATTCGGTATGGTCTGCCAAGCAATTTTTCTGCCGCCGCCATATCACCGTGTTCTAATGCCTCACGAACACGGGTGCTACTGACTCGCTCATTCTCTATATTAAAGGTATGTAAGTGCACGACATCAAAGCCATGCTCTTTGCCAACCTCTTCTAACAAAGCAAAATCACCTTGGCGTTGATGTCCAAAACGGAAATCATCACCAACAACCAGATACCGAACATCTAAACCTTCAATCAGTACTTTGTTAATAAATTCTCGTGCCGGTTGCTGCGCAAACTCTTGGTTAAAACGGAGGCATAACATTCTGTCTACCGAGTAACGCGTTAATGCGCGAACCTTTTCACGTAAGCGCGTCAACCTCGCTGGCGCTTTGTCTGCCGCAAAGAACTCCATTGGGTAGGGTTCAAAGCTAATCACCACTGACGGTACACCCAGTTCGGCAGCCTTGTCGGCAAGTTGCCCTAACACGGTCTGGTGACCAAGGTGCACACCATCAAAATTACCAATGGTTGCCACGCAACCACGGTGATGTGGTTGTAGGTTGTGAAAGCCTCTAATCAGTTCCATGTCAGTTCAGTTTGCCGCAAACACGCTATTATATGGTGCGCGTGTCAAAAATGCTCTAGGCAGATGCATTAAGATGGCTTGTTTCCGCGTAAATCAGCAAGCCGCAGCCCACAAATCCACAAAATGCTTAAGTAACCCGCGGCCGCCGCAATGATCCAGAAGAATAATTCACCTGCACGCTGCTGCCAGGTCCACGCAGCCCAATGCGTTTGCGATTCGACACCCCAAAACAGAATCCCTGCCATCACAACCAAAGCTGCCAAGACTTGCCAGGCCAATTTACCCCAGCCTGACTGGGCTTTAATTACGCCCTGCTGTCGCAGGCCGCACCACAATAACCATGCATTCAGCCATGCTGCTAAGCCAGTTGCCAACGCCAGGCCCGCATGCGGCCCAGTCATACCCAGATAAACCATCGGCACCACAAAGAGAACATTCAGCGTAATGTTAAGAAACATGGCCTTAATCGCGATTTTTACCGGTGTTTTGGTATCTTGACGAGAAAAATAGGCTGGAGCAAATACCTTGATCAGGATAAAAGCGGGCAAACCGACGGCATAGGCCATCAGTGCCAGGGCCGCCATTTCCACATCTCCTACAGTGAAATCACCGTATTGAAATAAGCTACTGAGAATCGGCTCGGCCAGCATAAATAAGCCCACTGTTGCCGGCAGACCAATCACTAGTGCTAAGCGCAGCGCCCAATCCAATGTGCGCGCAAAACTGTCTGGATCATCTTCCGCATGTTGGCGCGAGAGACTAGGCAAAATCACCGTACTCAAGGCAATCGCAAACACACCCAGCGGAAACTCCACCATGCGATCCGCGTAATAAAGCCAGGTCACGCTACCTGTAAATAAGAACGAGGCAATGATCGTGTCCACGACTAGGTTAATCTGCAGCACAGAAGAACCAATGATCACGGGCAGCATCAGGCGCATTATCTTTTTCACACCTGCATGAGCAGCTCCCCAGCGAGGCCAACCCAACATGCCTAATCGAGCTAGAAACGGTAACTGGAAACCCAGCTGAGCTAAACCAGCAATAAACACACCCCATGCAAGCCCAACCACAGGATCATCCATAAGTGGGGCAAGCCAAATAGCCGCCCCAATAAGGCATAGATTCAGTAAAACCGGTGTAAAGGCAGCAACCGCGAAGCGACCAAAACTATTTAAGACCGCACCCGCCAAGCCGGTTAGGGAAATAAGTAATAGGTATGGGAAGGTGATCCGCAGCATTTGTACGGTCAGATCGTATTTTTCACCGCCTTCGAGATAAAAACCGGGGCCAAACACAATAATTAGCCACGGTGCGGCTAATTCGGCTAATAAAGTAAGCAATACCAGCACACCGCCCAGGGTACCGACAGTATGGACAATTAGGGCACGGGTTTCGCTCAGATCGTCCTTGTCAGCAACCCGTGTTTCAGCCAATACCGGCACGAAAGCCTGTGAAAATGCGCCTTCAGAAAATAGGCGACGAAAGAAATTAGGGATCTTAAAGGCAACAAAAAAGGCATCAGTACCCGCTCCTGCACCAAATAAACGCGCAATAACGATGTCGCGGGCAAGCCCTAACACCCGAGAAATGAGCGTATTTCCCCCAACAACCACCGTAGATTTAAAGAGACGACCACTCATGTTATTATGCTTGTTCCAAAACCTTTATAAGTAACTGTTTTTATTTCAGTTTTAATATCGGCTAGCATAGCACGTCCATGGACACTGCCCAAATTCCTCCATAACAAGAGAATTTGACAAATGCGCATAAAATCAGCATAGTTACGCGCTTTCTCGGACAAGATACAAGACAGGATACAGGCAACAATGGCTAACTCAGCACAAGCAAAGAAACGCGCTCGCCAGGCAGAAAATCATCGCCAGCATAACGCCAGCATGCGTTCATTAATGCGTAC
>Ga0316207_10002974_pt1 | contig 16432 bp, 15 predicted proteins | sample 6weekpyrite_MG_FD_204943 | JGI IMG/M metagenome (GOLD analysis project Ga0316207, IMG submission 204943) | Microbial mat bacterial communities from mineral coupon in-situ incubated in ocean water Damariscotta River, Maine, United States -... | ecosystem: Environmental > Aquatic > Marine >...
TTCAAGGCTGACACTCAGCCACAACAACTGCATCAGCTTAGGCAAATCAGCCTTAAGGCAATGCGTTTCTTTCATAGGTTTGAACCACGCCTGACTGGTGCCGTTCTGGATGGTACTGCCAACGAGCATTCAGAGATTATGCTACATCTGTTTGCCGACTCTCTCGAAGAACTGACCCTGTTCCTGCTGAATGCAAAAATACCTTTTGAACAATGTAGCCAGAATGTTTCCATGCCAAACAGAGAGACTATTGAGGTACCCGGCTATCAGCTGGAAATGTATGACGCCCCAGTGCTTCTACTGCTGTTCAATCACAAGGACTTGCGTCAAGCACCACGCTGCCCGGCAACAGGTAAACCGATGCAGCGCTTTGCTCTCAACAAAGTGGAGGAGCTAATTCGGCTCGCGTCAATTTAGTCTAGCGGCGCTTACCCATCTCAACATAATCACGCATCGCCGCACCCTGATAAAGCTGACGCGGACGGGCAATGCGCTGATCAGGATCGCCAATCATTTCCATCCACTGCGCCACCCAACCAACAGTACGGGCAATGGCAAACATTACCGTGAACATGTTGGTTGGAATACCCAGCACCTTGTAGATAATGCCAGAATAGAAATCGACATTAGGATAGAGCTTACGCTGCTTGAAATAATCATCCTGTAGAGCTATCTCTTCCAGCTTTAGTGCCAACTCAAACAACGGATCATTTTCATCACCCAGCTCAGCCAATACCTCATGGCACATTTTTCGGATCAGAGTTGCACGAGGATCAAAGTTTTTATAGATGCGATGACCAAAACCCATCAGGCGGAACGGATCATTCTTGTCCTTGGCCTTTTCTATATATTTAGGCACATTGCTGACATCACCAATTTCATCCAACATATGCAATACGGCTTCGTTGGCACCACCATGGGCGGGGCCCCATAAAGCAGCGATACCGGAAGCAATACAGGCAAATGGATTGGCCGCCGAACTACCTGCCAGACGAATGGTTGAAGTACTGGCATTTTGCTCATGATCAGCATGAAGGATAAAGATCATGTCCAGGGCGCGCTGCGCAATCGGATCAACCTCATAATCCTCACACGGCACCGAGAACATCATATTCAGCAGATTACCGGTATAACTCAGTTTGTTTTTCGGATAGACCAACGGCTCGCCAATCGAATGTTTGTAACAGGCCGCGGCAATGGTTGGCATCTTGGCAATCAAACGATGGGCGGCGATTTCACGATGCTCCGGATTACGAATATCGGTCGAGTCATGATAAAAGGCCGACAAAGAGCCTACCACACCAACCATAATGGCCATCGGATGGGCATCATGATTAAAGCCATTGTAAAAACTTCTCAGGCTTTCATTAATCATGGTGTGGCGAGTGATGTTATCAAGAAAGGCATTTTGCTGTGGCTGATTTGGTAACTCACCATGAAGCATCAAATAAGCAACTTCCAGATAGGAACTCTTGCCTGCCAATTGCTCGATGGGATAACCACGATACAACAGCTCTCCATGATCACCATCAATATAGGTGATAGAACTGCGACAACTGGCGGTTGAGACGAAACCCGGATCAAAGGTCACATAACCAAATTCATTAAAAAACGCCTTAATATCTACAGCACCCGGACCATGGGTACCGTGATAAATCGGCAGCTCTACGCTCTTGCCGGTGACGTTATCTGTAACGGTAACGGTATCTTTGGCCATAGCAGATATTCCCTTCTTGCATTCTGTTTTAGTTAATAAGTCATCGGCGCAATGCCGCCAGTCTTAAACTTAGTTACGATTTTGGATAATGTCGTGGATATGGCAGCCGTGCCACCCCACTATCAACCGCAGCCTTGGCAACCGCTGGCGGCACCACATCAATCAAACGATGATCAATCGGCTTGGGAATAATATAATCCGGCCCAAAGCTCAAACTATCCAAGCCATAGGCATCCAACACCGCTTGTGGTACCGGCTCACGAGTCAGGTCACGCAAAGCGTGTACGGCCGCTGCCGCCATTTCCGCATTGATCTTGCTCGCCTGCACATCCAGCGCACCACGAAAGATGAATGGAAAACCCAGCACATTATTGACCTGATTAGGGTAATCACTACGACCGGTGGCCATGACCAGGTCATCGCGTGCCGCCTGCGCCACTTCCGGACGAATCTCCGGGTCTGGATTAGACAAGGCAAACACCACCGGTTTGTCCGCCATACTCAGCAGCATCTCTTCAGTCAGGACATCAGGGCCGGAAACACCGATAAAGACATCAGCCCCCTGCATGGCATCGGCCAGACTGCGCTTGTTCGTATCCAGCGCGAATTCCTGTTTATATTCATTTAAATCATTGCGACCACTATGAACCACGCCAGTGCGATCCACCAAAGTCAGGTTTTGTTTCGGCATACCCAAAGTTGCCAGCAGGCGCATCGAGGCAATCCCAGCAGCACCTGCACCAACACAAACTATTTTGACCTGCTCCAGCGACTTGCCTTGCAACTCTATAGCATTCAACAATCCAGCAGCAATGATGATGGCGGTGCCATGCTGGTCATCATGAAATACGGGAATATCAAGCTTTTCAATCAAGGCCTTTTCGATAGCAAAACAGTGTGGTGCGGCAATATCTTCTAGGTTAATACCACCAAAGGTTGTGGCAATAGAGGCTACCGTATCAATGAACTGCTCAGGGGTCTCAGCATCGACCTCAATATCAAATACATCAACATCGGCGAAACGCTTAAACAATACACCCTTACCTTCCATTACCGGCTTGCCTGCCAGTGCACCAACATTACCCAGGCCCAACACCGCAGTCCCATCAGTGATAACCGCTACCAGATTTCCTTTGCCCGTATATCGATAAGCATTTTGTGGGTCGGCAGCGATCTCCCGCACCGGCGCAGCCACGCCAGGGGTATAAGCCAACGACAGGTCATTCTGATCTTCACAAGGTTTAGTAATGGCGGTGGCAATCTTGCCCGGTTTTGGCTCTGCATGATAGGCCAGCGCACGTTGTTTTAAACTGTCACTCATGAATTGTCGTCCGTAAAATTTCGTTGAATCTTAACATATTAGCCGCTTCAGACCATTTACGGTAGCACCACCCCATCCCATACATAGTAGGATTTCAGGCGATTATTCCAAGACCTCTATGAGTCCAGGATGATAAACCCGCAACTGCGTCTGCCCCTTATATTGATAAAGCCAACCACGCAGTTTAATGGTTTTGCCCTGCAGCTCTGACAACTCAAGCCGGCCTTCAAACAGGGGCAAATCACGCCTGTCTATCCGCGCCGCTACCCTACCAGCAAAATTGAGCCAATACGATTTGCGACTCTCACCGACACGAACCACTTTGCCTTTAATCACCCGAAAGCCTGTGACTGCTGTTGGTAATGACGTGGTAGTCAGCCCCTGAAAACGAGGTAAAGACCAGATCCCTAGTTTTCCGGCCTGCCGCTCCGCGGCCAGATAGCAGTCAATATTGCCTAGATTCCGGCCCACCGCAACAGTGGCGGCCAAACCCTGCCGTAATATCAACAGCTGCAAATTTCGCTGGTCTGGTAAAAAAACATGGGCCAATAAACGGCCGTAACGGTCATTTCGCTCAGCCCCATAACGTAGCGCCAGGCGCCTATTTTCTGCCAGTAAATCAATCAGCGCTTGACGCGCTTCGCTTGCCAGCGATTCCGATGGCTCGCCATCGTAGCCAATTTCAGGGCTATTGATACCGATAAAACGCAGCTTACGGCCATCCTTAAGCTTGACCGTATCGCCATCATAGACATGCGCAACCTCAACCCATTCATCGGCCTGAAACGGCAAACATTCCTGAGCCTGTAAAGGCAGCCAAAATAAACTCAGTAACCAGAACGCAAAAAGGGCGCCCTTGCGAGGCACCCTTTTCAACTGACCTGTCGGCCAAAGCACGTAGCTTTATTTCATGCCGTACTTCTGACGGAACTTGTCTACACGACCAGCAGTATCAAGAACCTTCTGCTTGCCGGTATAAAATGGGTGACAGCTAGAGCAGACGTCAATGTGCAGATCACTCTTGCCCAGCGTAGAACGGGTAGTAAATGTAGAGCCACAGCTGCAAGTCACTTCAACTTCTGCGTAGGCTGGATGAATATCCGCTTTCATGGTAAAAACCTCTTCTCAAATTTAGCCCCCATGCAAAGGGCATGGTCCGCGAATTAGCCGGGCATCATACCGAAAAATCTTATCCCCCACAAGCCCCGGTAGAACTTACTTTTCCCCCTCGAACAACCCATTAAAGTGTCAGTCCACAACAGCCGTCTAAATATAAGCTATATATTGAGCTACACCCTGTGCAAAACCCAAGCTTAGCCGCTGAAAACAAGGGATTACTGCCATAATAAAAACAAGGATGAGCATGAAAGACAAACGCAACTTGCCCTCTTTTAAATATGACTACCTGGGACTGGACAGCAAATCCCTGAAGCACTCTTTTGCCAATCGCCTGGAATACTCGGCCGGCAAGGATCTCTATACCGCCACCCCCAGAGACTGGTACCACACCGCCGCCTGGGTTTTGCGCGACCGCCTGATGGAACGCTGGATGGAGACCATGCGCAGCTATTACACCGAAGACGCCAAACGGGTTTATTACCTGTCACTAGAATTCATGATTGGCCGTACTCTCAGCAACAGCGCTCTCAGCCTGGGGGTCAACGACGAACTTCGCCAAACTCTGAGTGATATTGGCGTCGACCTTGAACAGGTACAGGAGATGGAAAACGATGCCGCACTGGGCAATGGCGGTCTGGGCCGACTGGCAGCCTGCTTTCTCGACTCCATGGCCACGCTGGGACTGCCTGGTTATGGCTACGGCATCCGCTACGAATACGGCATGTTTAACCAGGCAATTGAAAACGGCAATCAAATTGAGCATCCGGAAAACTGGCTGCGTTATGGCAACCCATGGGAGTTCCCACGCGCCGAAGTACTTTATCCCGTCAAGTTCAATGGCAAAGTCATTGGCTACCCGGACGACTCGGGTGAAATGCGTTATCAATGGGTTGATACCGATGAAGTAATGGCCATGGCCTATGACACCCCTATCCCTGGTTACGCCAACAGCACCGTCAACAACATGCGCCTATGGTCAGCAAAATCATCACGCGATTTTGAACTGAAATATTTTAATGAAGGCAATTACATAAGGGCAGTGGAAGACAAGAATGATTCAGAAAATCTCTCCAAGGTACTCTACCCCGATGACACCACCGAGATGGGGCGCGAACTACGCCTGAAACAGCAATACTTTTTTGTCAGCGCCTCGCTGCAAGACATTTTGTATCGTCACATGAAATACCACGACAACTTTGATCACCTGCCTGACAAGGTTGCAGTTCAACTTAATGACACTCACCCTGTATTGGCGATTCCTGAACTTATGCACCTATTGATAGATAAATACCAGCTGGCCTGGGATAAAGCCTGGGACATTAGCAGAAGAACCTTTGCCTACACTAATCACACCTTGTTGCCCGAAGCATTGGAAACCTGGCCAGTCACTGTCATCGAAAAACTATTACCACGCCACATGCAGATTATCTACGAAATCAATCAGCGCTTTCTTGATGATGTAATGCATCACCACCCCGGCGATAACGACCTACTCCGTCGTATGTCCATCATTGATGAAAACAATGGTAAGCGGATTCGCATGGCTCACCTTGCCGTAGTTGGCAGCCATAAGGTAAACGGTGTTGCTGCACTGCATACTGAATTGATGAAGCAATCGATCTTTGCCGACTTTAATCGCTTTTATCCAGACAAGATCATCAACAAGACCAACGGCATTACACCTCGACGCTGGCTGAACCAGGCCAACCCTGAGCTCTCCAGCCTGATCTCAAGCAAAATTGGCAATGACTGGACCACAGACCTTGATCAACTTAAAAAACTTATTCCGCTAACCAAAGATAAAGACTTTTGCCAACAGTTCAGTGCAGTTAAACGCAACAACAAGCTACGCCTGGCAAAACTGATCAAGCAACGTCTCGATATCGATGTCAATGTAGATTCAATTTTTGACATTCACATCAAGCGTATCCACGAATATAAACGTCAACTGCTAAATGTTTTGCATGTCATTACGCTTTACAATCGCATCCGCCATAACCCGGATAATGACATTTCCGCTAGAACAATCATCTTTGCCGGCAAGGCCGCCCCCGCTTATCACCTGGCCAAGCTAATCATCAGACTGATTAATGACGTCGCTGACATCGTCAACAACGACCCAGCCATCGGCAACAAACTAAAAGTCGTTTTCTTGCCCAACTACAATGTTTCACTGGCGGAAGAAATCATTCCGGCCTGTGATTTGTCTGAACAGATTTCTACCGCTGGCACAGAAGCATCCGGCACCGGCAACATGAAGTTTGCACTAAATGGTGCGCTAACTATTGGCACTCTGGACGGCGCCAATATTGAAATTATGGAAGAGGTGGGCGAAGACAACATCTTTATTTTTGGCAAGACCGCCAACGAAGTAGAGCAATGCAAACACGATGGTTACAATCCTTTCGATTACTACCATGGCAATCCGGAACTGAAAGAAATTTTAGACATGATTGGCTCTGGCTATTTTTCACCCAACGAAGCCAATCGATTTCAAGGCATTGTCGACACCCTCACCAGCCATGGCGACCACTACCTTGTACTGGCCGACTATGCCGACTATGTCCTTTGCCAGGAGCAAGTCGCTAGCCTCTACCGCGATTCGGACAGCTGGACTCGCAAAGCCATCCTAAACACCGCCAACATGGGAAAATTCTCCAGTGATCGCACTATCCGCGAATACTCCGAAGAAATTTGGAACACGACACCAATCGATATTCACTTGGCAAAAGGACGACCCTAAAATTGCCTCATAAAAAAAGGCCAGCTAAAAAGCTGGCCTTTTTTTGTAACCCTATTGACTTAACGCTTCATCGAATCAAAAAATTCGTCATTAGTCTTCACATCTTTCAACTTATCTAACATAAATTCCATCGCCGCCAAGTCTTCCATCGGATGCAACAGCTTGCGCAGAATCCATATCTTTTGCAGATCTTCCGGCTTTGTTAGATATTCTTCACGGCGAGTACCTGAGCGATTGATATTAATTGCCGGATAAACACGTTTTTCAGCAATCTTACGATCCAAGTGCAACTCCATGTTACCGGTACCCTTAAACTCTTCATAGATCACATCATCCATACGCGAACCCGTCTCAACCAGGGCCGTAGCAATGATAGTCAGACTGCCACCCTCTTCAATGTTACGTGCGGCACCAAAAAATCGTTTTGGTCTATGCAGGGCATTGGCATCCACACCACCGGTTAGCACCTTGCCGGATGAAGGAATCACAGTATTGTAGGCACGTGCCAGACGGGTAATGGAATCCAGCAAAATAACCACGTCACGCTTATGCTCAACCAAACGCTTGGCCTTCTCAATCACCATCTCGGCAACCTGGACATGACGGCTAGCAGGCTCATCAAAGGTACTGGATACAACCTCACCCTTAACTGAACGTTGCATCTCAGTAACCTCTTCCGGACGCTCATCAATTAACAAAACAATCAGATAACATTCAGGGTGACTGGCGGCAATCGACTGGGCGACACTCTGCAACATCATAGTCTTACCGGCTTTAGGTGGCGAAACAATCATGGCACGCTGGCCCTTACCAATCGGCGCCACCAGCTCGATAACACGGGCTGTCAGATCTTCAGTACTGCCATTGCCCTGTTCTATCTTCAAACGCTCGTTGGCAAACAATGGCGTCAGATTTTCAAACAGGACTTTATTCTTTGCATTCTCAGGTGGCTCGAAGTTGATCAAATCAACTTTCAACAACGCAAAATAGCGTTCACTATCCTTGGGCGGACGAATCTTGCCCGAAACACTATCACCGGTACGCAGATTAAAACGACGAATCTGGCTCGGCGAGACATAGATGTCATCCGGACCGGCCATATAGGAACTATCTGCAGCCCTTAAAAAACCAAAGCCATCCTGCAAAATTTCCAACACGCCATCACCATAAATCGCCTCACCCTTTTTAGCATGATTTTTCAGAATGGCGAATATGACCTCCTGCTTACGCATACGCGCCATGCCATCCAGGCCCATGGACTGTGCTAAATCAATTAGTTCAGCTGCAGATTTCTTCTTGAGTTCGGTTAGGTTCATAGTCGATTGTTTTTAGAATTTTCGGAATAGTACTGAAAAGGAGAATGGTTTACTGGGGCGGACTGAGAGCTTGCACTCGATGATTACTTTGACATTAAACAGCTTTTTTATATTTAGCGATAGACCGTATCATTTTTATTTCGCCACGTCTAGCCCTAAGCCAGACGCGACGTAACAAAAATTCGCTATTGTTTTAAATATTGCTATCAAGAAAGGCTGTCAGCTGTGATTTTGATACAGCGCCGACCTTAGTTGCTTCAACATTGCCACCCTTAAACAACATCAAGGTAGGAATACCTCGGATGCCGTATTTTGGCGGCGTACCTGGGTTTTCATCAATATTGAGCTTGGCAACACGCACCTTGCCGTCGTAATCAGCAGCAATTTCATCCAGAATTGGCGCAATCATTTTACATGGGCCACACCAGTCAGCCCAAAAATCGACCAGCACTGCGCCATCGGCGTTTAACACCTCGGCGTCAAAGGTGGCATCTGTTACGTAAACTATGTTGTCACTCACTATTAAATCTCCAGTATTCGGGGTTCTCTACAGCCGACAAGCTTAAACGAAATAAAAACAATTGGGAATCAAGTGTCTTATTATTGGCAATCCTTGTAGAATTCAAGCTCAAACTGAATAATATTGCAAGCCCTTTAGGGGCAAAATGAGCTAAACAAGTCTATGAGTGACACCCATTTATCCGACACCCGCTTTACCGATCTGCCATTGGCCGAGGCTTTACAACAAGGAATTAAGGAAGCTGGTTACGAATTCTGCACCCCTATCCAGGCTAAAACCATACCGCTCCTTATAGAAAACAAAGACATTGCCGGCCAGGCTCAAACGGGAACAGGCAAAACAGTTGCCTTTCTGGTTGCCTGCATGGACAACCTGCTCAAACAACCAGCCTCTGAAAACCGAAAAGCAAATCAGCCCCGCACTTTAATTCTGGCACCTACGCGTGAACTGGCAGTGCAGATACATAAGGATGCCGTCGCGCTCAATAGCCACACCAACCTCAAACTCGGCCTGATCTATGGTGGCACAGACTATGATAAACAACGCCAACAACTTGTTGATGGTGTCGACATCCTGATCGGCACACCTGGCCGGATCATCGACTTTTTCAAGCAAAAGGTATTTAACCTGCGCGCCATTCAATCCACGGTAATGGATGAAGCCGACCGCATGTTTGACCTGGGGTTTATTAACGACATTCGCTTTCTACTACGACGCATGCCTGATCCGGACAAACGCCTCAACATGCTATTTTCCGCCACCATGTCACATCGTGTCACTGAACTGGCATACGAACATATGAACAACCCCACCGTGGTTGCCGTCGAGACCGAATCTGTCACCGCTGACAAGGTTGAACAGGTGGTTTATTACACCGCCAACAATGAAAAGATTCCGCTATTAATCAGCCTATTCAAACAGATGGACCCTACTCGCACCATCATCTTCGTCAATACCAAGCGTGCCGCCGACACCGTTTGGCGCTATCTCGAAGGCAACGGCCTAAAATCCGGCCTGCTGTCAGGCGATATTCCGCAGAGGAAACGTCAGAGTCTATTGGCAGGGTTCCAAAAAGGCGAATTACCCATACTGGTTGCCACTGACGTTGCCGCCCGCGGCCTGCACATTCCTGAAATCAGCCACGTCATCAACTTTGACCTGCCGCAAAACGCCGAAGATTATGTTCATCGTATCGGCCGAACTGCCCGCGCTGGCGCCAGCGGTAATGCAATCAGCTTTGCCTGTGAGGACTATTCCTTTTACCTACCCGAAATTGAAACCTACATCGGTAAAAAAATCCCTTCTGAGGCAGTTGACCCAGCTCTGATAGTCGAGCCAGCCCCTCCAGTAAAAAGTCCGCGGTCAGAAAAACCCCGTTCTGGTCCACGTCGACATAAGGATGGCAAAAGCTCAAATCAGCGCGCTCGTCGCCCGTCTCGGCATAAATCTTAATTAAAAATAACCCATGGCTGAGCTATTTGATCAGTTAACAACACGCAGCGCGCTAACCAAAATTGCCAGGAACTTTCATCGCCGCGGCTGGATGTCAGGCACAGCAGGAAACCTGAGCGCGCGGTCAAACAACACAGAAAATAGTTTCTGGATTACTTCAAGCGGCCTGCCCAAGGGCCAACTTGATAACCATGACTTCATTCTCATGGACCTGACACCAAACGATGTCAGCCAGCGTTTTTATAAAAGCGCCAAGCCTTCGGCTGAAACCTGCATCCACTCGACCATTTACACGCTTTTTCCTGATGCCCGTGCCTGCTTCCATGTCCACAGCGTCGATGCCTGCATTGCTAGCAGCCATATCGCAACTGAACAGCAACAAATGCTGTTACCACCACTGGAGATGATTAAAGGCCTGGGCATTTGGCAGCAGAACCCTGAGGTCAACCTGAGCCTATTTGATAATTTGCTAGATGTTGCTGACATTTCGCAACAGATTCAAACACGTTTCAAACTAAATCCGCCTGAAATTCCGGCACTGATGATACGGAATCACGGCATGACCGTTTGGGGCAACTCATTGCAACAAGCTTACAACAGGGTTGAAATCATCGAATTCATCATGAGCTACATGGCCCGCAACAACTAGTCAGCCTTTGTATTTGCACAAGGAGAAGATTCAGCCACACCAAGCTTAGTCAGGATCTTATCCATCAGACACCAATTGCTCAGCCCACTCTGAAACAGGTTCACACCAACAAACACGGTAAACCATAACCAATTACTGGAATGAAAAACCGGGCTTGCTTCAACGCCCAGCGCCAGTGACAACAAGACAAATGTGCCTGCCATTGTTCGCGTTATACGGGTGATAGTCATAAATAATCCACGTCAACATATTAGTGCAACTTAATATTGTAGCCAGATTGATCCTATGCTACAAGTGAAACCAAGGCCCACCAGTAAATTGCGGAGACCCCCATGAGCACGGAACTCATCATACGCCTAGCCGCATTCATCGGCGTCTTAGCCATTATCGCATTCTGGGAAAACAAAAGCCCGCGTCGACCACTCAAGCTCAATAGAATGTATCGCTGGCTCAACAACCTCGGCCTCGTCGTGCTCAATACTATTGTCCTGCGCCTGGTGTTTCCTACCGCTGCCGTCGGCGTGGCCGCCCTGGCTACCGAACACAACTGGGGATTACTAAATCAGTATTCGCTAGGTGTTGGCCTATCCCTGCTCATTAGCATAATTGTGCTTGATCTGGTCATTTACTTTCAACACGTTCTGTTCCACGCCATCCCACTGTTATGGCGCCTACACATGGTGCACCATGCCGACATGGATTATGACGTTACCACCGGGCTACGTTTTCATCCCATTGAAATCATACTTTCAATGCTAATCAAATTTGCTGCCATCCTGGTGCTTGGCCCATCCATTATCGCCGTCATCATTTTTGAGATTATGCTCAACGCTACTGCCATGTTTAACCACGGCAATATCCGCCTGCCAAAATGGCTCGACTCAACGTTGCGACTATTGATTGTCACGCCCGACATGCATCGCGTCCACCACTCCACTATAAAACGGGAAACCAATAGCAACTATGGTTTTAGCCTTTCATGCTGGGACAGACTATTTGGCACTTACAGAGCCCAACCAAAACTTGGTCAAGAGGGCATGGAGATTGGTTTGAATCAATTCCGCGACCCAAAAAAACAGCGCCTGCACTGGCTGTTATTAATTCCCTTTACCAGCAAGGTTGGCGAATACCCTATAAACCGTGATGATCGATCCTGAGCAAAGACTTATAAAAACCAGCTTTTGCTTATAACCCTATGAAAAATAATATACTTGCCAATGCTTGACAGCCGGCAGATACACATGGCATAACTTTTTGACCAAACAGTTGTGAGCAATGGGGTTTGCTCAATATGCAACATGTTTTGGCTACCTGGTGAAAGTTCTGTTGGAGGGGAATGAGTTGCAGTCTTTTACCGCTGAAAAACAGCAGCATTGTTGTTTTTATCGCTCAATATAAATGGGGAGAAATATATGAAAGCACGTTGGTTAGGTATTCCTGCTGCGGCAGTGTTGATGATGGGTTTTGGTCAAGCTGCAAATGCTGACGCCCAGGCTCTGGCGAAAAAAAGTGGCTGTTTTGCTTGTCACAGTATTGAGAAAAAAGTTGTTGGCCCAGCCTGGAAAGATATTGCTGCCAAATACAAAGGTGATGCGGGCGCTCGTGCTGCACTGATCACCAAGGTTAAAAAAGGCGGCAAGGGTAACTGGACGGCTATAACTGGCGGCGTTCCAATGCCTCCATACTCGCCTCGTGTTGCGGATGCCGATATTGAAACTTTGGTCGACTTCATCATAACCCTCTAATTCAACACATCACCGCGAAAAAGCCAGCCCTAAGGCTGGCTTTTTTTTGCCTAACATACAGAAGCTGATGTTAAAATTAACTTTACCCAACAGCTCTGCCCCTGCCGACAAATAATAAGGATGCATTTTGACTGCGCACAACCACATACCTGTTGTCATGACACTATCGGGCAACGACCCGACAGGCGGCGCCGGTATTCAGGCCGATATTGAAGCAGTCGCCAGCATGGGTTGCCACGCAGCCCCGGTAATTACCGCACTGACCATTCAAGACACTGCTGGGGTGTCGCGCTTTGATCCGGTTGACCCTTCGGTGATCATCGAACAGGCTAGAGCCGTACTGGAAGACATCCCAGTAGCCGCCTTCAAGATCGGCATGATTGGCAGTATGGAAAATGTCGAAGCCATTCACAGCATCCTGGTCGACTACCCCAAAATTCCCGTAGTGCTCGACCCGGTTTTATCCGGTGGTGGCGGGGGCAGCCTGTCTGACCCAGATGTCATCGATGCCATCATCAGCATGCTGATTCCACAGACCAACGTACTAACACCCAACAGCAATGAAGCCCGCATCCTCGCTACCGAAGCCGACAGCCTCGATGCCTGCGCCCAGGAGCTACTCGACATGGGCGCAGAGTTTGTCTTAATTACCGGCGCCCATGAAAATACACCAACGGTGGAAAACCGCCTCTATGCTGAACACCGCTGTCTGGAAACCTTTACCTGGGAACGCCTGCCCCATAGCTATCACGGCTCGGGCTGCACCCTGGCATCAACTATCGCCGGACTGCTGGCGCAAGGACTAGACGCCTTCACCGCCACTCACGAGGCACAGGAATATACCTGGGAAGCACTCAAAAATGGCTATCGTGTTGGCATGGGCCAGCACCTGCCCAACCGCCTGTTCTGGGCTCGCGATGAAGACGCCCACAATGATGAAAGCGAACAACAATGAGCCGATTGTCTGGCTTGTACGCCATTACTGATAACCATTTATCAAGCGCTGACAGACTCATCCAGGCCGTCAGCGAAGCCATCAGCGGTGGCGCTCGCATCATTCAGTATCGCGACAAGAGCGATGATCAGGCCCGCCGCTTACACGAAGCCCGGCAGCTGTTACAACTTTGCCGTGAACACCATGTCACTCTAATTATTAATGATGACATCACCCTGGCGGCGACTATCGGTGCCGATGGCGTTCACCTTGGCCGCGACGATGCCAACATCGAATCTGCCCGCCAGCAGCTGCCCGAGGGTATAATCGGCATCTCTTGTTACAATGACTGGCAACAGGCCCAGGCCGCTACGCAGGCAGGCGCAGATTACATCGCCTTTGGTGCCTTTTTTCCATCAACGACAAAACCCGATGCAGCCCAGGCAGAACCAAGCCTGCTCAAACGCGTCAAACAGGAACTGAATATCGCCGTTGTCGCCATTGGCGGCATCACGGCAGAAAATGGTGCCCCCTTGATTGCGGCCGGAGCAGACATGCTCGCCGTCGTTCAAGGGGTGTTTGGCCAAACCGACATCCGTCAGGCCGCCAGACAATATGCTCAACTGTTTAATTAAATATAAGAATGAAGGACGTTACATGACCCGTTCGCACGATCTATTCCAGGCTGCCCAGAAACACATTCCCGGCGGTGTAAATTCACCGGTCCGCGCCTTTCGCGGCGTTGGTGGCGACCCGATCTTTTTCAAAAAGGGTGAAGGCGCCTATCTCTGGGACGAAGACAACAAGCAATACATCGATTATGTCGCCTCCTGGGGTCCAGCCATTCTCGGTCACTCCCATCCCAAGGTGCTGGCAGCTGTCGCCGAGACCATCAAAAATGGTCTCAGCTTTGGTGCCCCCACCGAACTGGAAACCCGCATGGCCGATCGCGTCTGCGAGATCATGCCATCAATGGAAATGATCCGCATGGTTAGCTCCGGCACCGAAGCGACCATGAGCGCCATCCGCCTGGCGCGTGGTTTTACCGGCCGCGACAAGATCGTCAAATTCGAAGGCTGTTACCACGGTCATGCCGATTCATTGTTGGTAAAAGCAGGCTCAGGCGCCCTGACCCTGGGCGTGCCCACCTCACCCGGCGTGCCTGCGGCCCTGGCCGAACACACCCTCACCCTCAACTTCAACGACCTGGATCAGGTCCGCGACACCTTCGCCAAGATCGGCGGCCAAATCGCCTGCATCATCGTCGAGCCAGTGGCTGGCAACATGAACTGCGTTCCTCCCAAGGCTGGTTTCCTCGAAGGTCTGCGTGAAATCTGTGACCAATATGAATCAGTGCTGATCTTCGACGAAGTGATGACCGGCTTCCGCGTTGCCCTCGGTGGCGCCCAGGCCCACTACGGCATCAGCCCTGATCTGACCACCCTGGGTAAGGTCATCGGCGGCGGCATGCCAGTCGGCGCCTTCGGCGGCAAGCGCGAAATCATGGAGCAGATCGCCCCACTCGGCCCGGTCTATCAGGCCGGCACTCTGTCCGGCAACCCGGTTGCCATGGCCGCTGGTTTGGCCAATCTGGAAGAGATTTCCAAACCTGGCTTCTATGAAGAGCTAGGCCGCCTGACCGAAAAATTGGCTAAGGGACTCGTCACCCGCGCTGAGGCCTTCAACATCCCGGTGTGCGAAAACCACGTCGGCGCCATGTTTGGCGTTTTCTTCTCAACCGAAGAAAAAATCGAAAACTTCTACCAGGTCACCCAATGTGATCTTGAACGCTTCCAATTGTTCTATCACGGCATGTTGAACGAAGGCGTCTACCTGGCACCCTCGGCCTATGAGGCTGGTTTTGTCTCTGCCGCCCATACTGATCGCGACATCAAACAGACTTTGATCGCGGCCGAGAAGGTCTTCTCAACCCTGTAACTGGTTTTCAACAACCCGTTAGATTGGAGAAATTGTGATGCAATACCGCCGCCTCGGTCGCACTGACATCGAAGTCAGCGCCCTCTGCCTCGGCACCATGACCTATGGTGAACAGAACACAGAGAGCGAGGCCCATCAGCAACTCGATGCGGCCCTGGCGGCGGGTATCAATTTCATCGACACAGCCGAGATGTACCCGGTGCCACCCATGGGTGAGACCCAGGGCCTGACCGAGGCCTACATCGGCAGCTGGCTCAAGGCACGCAATAACCGTGACCAGGTCATTCTGGCCACCAAGGTCTCAGGCCCATCAGCGGCATTCACCCATCTACGTGGCGGCAAGCTTGGCTTTGATCGAGGCAATATCGAAACCGCCCTGAATGACAGCCTGAAACGTCTGCAAACAGATTACGTTGATCTCTACCAGCTACATTGGCCCGAACGCAGCACCAACTTTTTTGGCCAACTCGGTTATCAACACCAAGCGGATGACAGCTTTACCGCCTTTGAAGAGATACTCGCTGTGCTGGGTGAACTGGTCCAGGCTGGCAAGATTCGCCACATCGGCCTATCCAACGAAACTCCCTGGGGCACCATGCGCTTCCTGCAACTGGCAGAACAACTTAGCCTGCCACGGGCAGTCAGTATCCAGAATCCATACAGCCTGCTCAACCGCAGCTTTGAAGTGGGCCTGGCCGAGATTGCCCACCGCGAAGCTATCGGCTTGCTGGCCTACTCGCCGCTAGCCTTTGGCGTGCTGAGCGGCAAATATCTGGCCGACCCCTGGCCTGCCGATGGCCGCCTGACTTTATTCGATCGTTTTCAGCGCTACACAACGCCACGCGGCATTTCTGCTACCCGCGCCTATGTCGAACTGGCCCGCGATCACGGCCTGGAGCCAGCACAAATGGCACTGGCCTATGTCACCAGTCGGCCATTCGTCACTAGCAACATCATCGGCGCCACCACCATGGCCCA
>Ga0316207_10002975_pt1 | contig 16427 bp, 11 predicted proteins | sample 6weekpyrite_MG_FD_204943 | JGI IMG/M metagenome (GOLD analysis project Ga0316207, IMG submission 204943) | Microbial mat bacterial communities from mineral coupon in-situ incubated in ocean water Damariscotta River, Maine, United States -... | ecosystem: Environmental > Aquatic > Marine >...
TTGCTTTCTTTGCAGAAGATGAACCTTCACGCAAACCAACAACAACATTCACACCTGAATCTTTCAGGTTATTAGCATGGGCGTGACCCTGTGAACCGTAACCAATGATAGCAACGTTCATGCCTTTGATGATGCTTAAGTCGGCATCTTTGTCGTAATAAATATCCATGTTAATAACCTCAATCTAAAGTCAAAAATAATATAAATTTATAAGTAAGTATTCAGTAAGCCATTATTTATGCGTGTAAGCTTTTATCGCCTCGTGCAATCCCGGACACACCCGAACGCACTGTTTCCAATATTTTTGTATTACCGAGCGCTTCAATAAAGGCATCTAACTTGCTGCCTGTACCGGTAAGCTCTAATGTGTAAGTCGATTCAGTAACATCAATAATGCGACCACGGAAAATATCAATCAGGCGTTTAATTTCTTCACGCCCTTCTGTGCCATCCGCACGCACTTTAATTAACATCATTTCGCGCTCAATATGCGCACCTTCTGTCAGATCTAATAACTTAACAACATCAACCAGCTTATTTAGCTGCTTAATAATTTGTTCAATGATCTGTTCAGAACCTTCTGTTACCAATGTCATTCTCGATAGCGAAGGATCTTCAGTTGGCGCAACCGTTAATGATTCAATATTGTAACCACGCGCAGAAAACAAACCTGAAACACGCGACAGTGCACCTGATTCATTCTCAAGTAAAACTGAAATAATATGGCGCATTATGCTAGCTCCCTTTCTGATGAGAGGTGCATTTCATGATGCCCTTTACCCGCTTGAATCATTGGGTATACGTTTTCAGTTTGGTCGGTAACAATATCCATGAAGACCAAGCGATCTTTCATCGCGAAGGCTTCTTTCATTGCGCCCTCAAGATCAGCAGGGTTTTCAATTCGCATACCAACATGGCCATACGATTCTGTTAACTTAACAAAATCAGGAATGGTTTCCATATACGATTGCGAGTAGCGTGATTCATAGAAAAATTCTTGCCACTGACGAACCATACCCATGTAACGGTTATTCAAACTAATAATCTTAACAGGCGTGTTGTATTGCAATGCCGTACCCAATTCTTGAATACACATTTGGATACTGGCATCACCTGTTACACACGCAACCTGTGCATCAGGATGTGCTAGCTGTACACCAATCGCTGCTGGCAGACCAAAGCCCATCGTGCCAAGACCACCTGAGTTAATCCAACGGCGTGGTTCATCAAACTTATAAAATTGTGCTGCCCACATTTGATGTTGCCCTACATCAGAGGCAACATAAGCATCACCGTTGGTGACGTTATATAAAGTTTCAATCGCATATTGTGGTTTTATCAAGGTGCTGTTGCGATCGTATTGTAAACAATCAACACTACGCCATTCACTAATCTGTTCCCACCACTTTTTCATCGCTTGGGCGTCTTGCGTTTTCTTACCCGCTGCAATTAGCTCAATCATGTCAGTCAACACAGTTGCAACATCACCGACAATAGGCACATCAACAACAACGCTTTTCGAAATAGAAGCCGGATCAATATCAATATGGATAATGGTTGCGTCAGGACAGAACTGTTCTATCTTGCCAACAACACGGTCATCAAAACGCGCGCCAACAGAAATCAATACATCACATTCATGCATTGCCATGTTCGCTTCGTAAGTACCGTGCATACCTAACATGCCAACAAACTGTTCGTCTGTAGCAGGATAAGCACCCAGCCCCATTAATGTATTCGTGATCGGTGCGCCCAGGCCACGTGTAAAATCGATCAGCTCTTTCGAGCCTTCACCCAACACAACACCACCACCGGAATAAATCATCGGGCGTTTCGCGGCTAATAATAATTCAACCGCCTTTTTAATTTGTTTAGGGTGGCCTTTAACAACTGGATTGTAAGAACGCATTTCAACCGATTCAGGAAAAACGTATTCCGTCGTTGCCATAGTGACATCCTTAGGAATATCGACCACAACAGGACCTGGGCGACCGGTAGTCGCAACGTAAAATGCCTTTTTCAATGTTTCCGCTAAATCATTAACGTCTTTAACAAGGAAGTTATGTTTAACACACGGGCGCGTAATACCGACTGCATCTACTTCTTGGAATGCATCAGAACCAATCGCCGCTGTCGGTACTTGACCAGTAATGACGACCATTGGAATAGAATCAAGATATGCGGTCGCGATACCGGTAACGGCATTCGTCGCGCCCGGGCCAGACGTCACCAACACCACACCCGGTTTACCGGTTGAGCGTGCGTAACCATCGGCTGCATGCGTTGCACCCTGCTCATGACGTACCAAGATGTGTTTTACATCTTCCTGCTTGAACAGCTCATCATATATATAGAGTACCGCACCACCTGGATAGCCAAAGACGTGCTCCACGCCTTCATCTTTCAGGAAGCGAATCAGTATTTCGGCACCATTTAATTCCACGTTCACAATCTCCAAAAATATTCTATATTATCAACAATATAGAGTAACAGGGTCATAGCAACCCTATCGGCCTCGTAAAATAGCGCTCAAGGCCAAGCAAATTTCTATAATTAGGCTGAAAATTGCCCTAAATTCGGGCGCTACAGGTATTCCGAGCCAATATGAGAAAATACTTATAATGGCGCGTCGGGTCAAGCATCGTATTGAAAAAACACCTATTTTGGGCGATATTCATCAAAAATTCACGACCTGTTCCATAACACCCTTAGCATTTTCGAGGTATAGTTATAAAAACCGATAATAAGGAAATGTCCAATGCGCATCACCCGAACAAGTTTACTGCCTTTTCTCTGTCTTATGGGAAGCATGCTAGCCGCTGAAACAGCCCTTGCGAAAACCTATAAATGGGTCGATGAAAATGGTGTTACTCAATACACCGCCACCCCGCCACCGAAGGGTGATTTCAAGACGATCAAGGCTCCTTCAAAACCAGCAGTCGACCCTGTTAAAGCAAAAAGCGACTTACAAGAACGTCTTGATGGCTTTAATAAACGTAAAGATGATGCCAACAAAGCGAAAAAAGAAGCCGATGACCTTGCTGCTAAAGCAGCTGAATCAAAAAAGAACTGCGAACAAGCAAAGAAAAACCTTAATTTACTCAAAACCAAGGTACGCGTGCGTTACACCGAAAAAGACGGTTCAAGCCGCTTCTTAACCGATGATGAACGTGCAGAAAACTTAAAACGCGCACAGGATGCGATTAAGTCTCACTGTAAAAAATAGATTTAGGATGCATCATTAACGTGCTTTAACTGGCCTATTGTAAAGACCAGCAGTGCCAAGAAAATATCTTGGCCAACAATAATGTATTGCTCAAAACTGAGCGGGTAAATACCGTCATTCAACATTAAAACCAGTTGCATAAACACATCGCGCAACAAAATAAACCCGCTTAGCCAGATCACGACGAGTAAAAGTAACACGGCAATACTTTTTAGTTTTGGGATCAAAATAAAATAATAAAAACTGCCTACGAGTAAGGCAGTTAGAAGCTGTAATACGCGGTCAATATCAAAATACATAATGTTGCTAGTATTCCCTAAGTGGGGTCAGAGCACAGTTTATCCTAATATACTATATGACATAATATGTTTGCAGCTCTTCTTCCACACACGGTCGCCCCATCGGCTTTGGACGTGTTTGTCGTTTTGTCATTTCTTCGATCCGAATTTTGAAATTTTCTCCTCCCAATACCAGCTCCTGATTCAATGCATCACGAATCTCATGTATGACCGCAGACTCTATGTATCCTTGGAATAGTTCTCGATAGAAAAACTGTCTCCGTTCAACCGTTTCAGCCAAAGACAAATAAAGTGGATGAGGTGATAAAAATGAATCAACTTTCCCTGACGCATTAACACTATAACTCGACCACTTATATTCACCTGGATGGTTTACCATTCCAGCTCGTACCGGATTCATTTCGATATACCGCATACACGTTAACAAATAAGTTTCACTATCGACTAAACTCGCCTTATAACGCCCTTCCCATAGGCTCCCCGTCCGTTTGTAAGTGTGATTAATATACCGGACATATTTTCTGCCAAGATCTTGCATCATGTGAGAGATACTATGAGGATGTGCCGGTGTAACCAACAAATGAACATGGTTCGTCATTAAAACATAGGCGTGGATAGCTGCCTGGTTTTTCTCCGCGGCCTCATGCAAATCCATCAAATATCGAGAGTAATCATCCTCAGTAAAAAAACAGGGATCACGATTATTCCCCCTTTGAATGATATGTTGTGGAACACCAGGCAGAACGAACCTTTACTTACGTGCCATTTTCACCTCCTTGTAAAAAGACGATTAGTTATTTACATAGAACAACTGAAACTATATTAGCGAAATCTGTGCTCTGACCCCACTTATTCTTGACCCCACTTATTCTTGACCCCACTTATTCATTCAGTCAATCCAAGTGATAGTAACTGTTTCAAAAGAAAATTTAGCATATATAAGAGCTGGATTAGTGTTAGTTCTATTTTACTCATATTTTACTGCTTCTCTTTCCCCTGGTTTAATAAAACAATCAGGAACTTCGACGTAGAAGAAAGTCTTTCCTAGAAATCTGTGCTCTGACCCCACTTATTCTTTCCCCACTTATTTGTATGCCTTTTTTTGTACTGACTCCTTTTACTTTTCTATTTTTTCTTCGGCTTACTTGCGTAATAATTCCGAATATAATCAGGGGTTACTGACACAGCTACAATCGGTGCAGCTACCGCCACATTTACCGCATTAATCCCTTCACCTATCGCGTAAGAAAGATTGTTATTGAAACCAAATAACCCTGTTGAAATTCCTTTATCGTTATAAAAAGGAATTTGATTTAAAGTGTCATGCACTCCACTAAAACTCTCGACCACTCTATCGATGATACCGCCTGGCTTATATTCAATTCCAAAGAAAACACCAGGCCCACCTTGGAAGCCACCAAACGGCGCTCCACCAAAGAACCTGTTTTCGCTTTCGAGTCTAATGTATCTTAATAGCTTGCCTCGAAGCAGAGGATCCTCCGGATCGAACTTCTCATTAAAATATTTAAACCATGTAGATTGACTTATTCTTTCACCGCCAAGCTTACCTATCAAACCAAAGACACCTGAACTTTTTCCTATCTGACCATATACTTGTGCAGACTGTTTTAGTTGATAACTTCTTGAAGAAACAGCAATATATTTAATTGCAGAAAATTTTAATGCTCCAAAAAACCCATTTTTAAATTTTCCACCTTGTAATTCTGAACTAACTCCTCCAGCTACTCCATCTGCTAATACTTTTTGTACCCCTGTGTATGAAGCATTTATATATCCAGCTATTCCACCAGTAATCGCACCTATCAGCCCCCCTTCTAAGGAGCCGCTTCCAAGCACTCCTGCAACAAAGCCACCCGCAATCCCAGCTACAACTTTACCAGCAGTCAATATTGCACCAATATTTGCTGTCCCTGCTAACCCACCTGCAGCCTGAAGTGCCCCTCCTACATAAGCATTAAATGCCAACCCTGCCGTAAATACACCAGCCGCTATCGCCGCAACCGCCCTAAAGATTTTATTTTTAAATAATTTCTTAATCCCTTTAGTTATTTTCTTAAACAACTTCTTCAAGAAGTGCCCACTTGGATCAGTGAAGCTCAAAGGATTATTATTCACATAGGTATAACGATTATAACTTTGTGCGTTGTCTGGGAATTGCACATAGGTATCAGGCGATAGGAATCGACCTAACACTGGATCGTACATGCGTGCATTCATATTAATGAGACCTATCTCATCATCCATTTCATGGCCGGTGAACCCACGTGAAGTTACTAGCCCTGTGTAGGTAAAGCCATCTTGCCAGTTAATGTTACGACGCTGTCCATGTGGGTCGAAGCTTTGCCGTTCAACTACATCACCGGCTTCATCGGTAATCACATCAGTCGAACCAAGGTGGTCTTTGTGCAGGTAGCGCTGCTCTATTGTTGTGCCTTTGGTGTTAAACACAGCAAAGGTTTTACCACCAACACTGATGTATTGCTTGTGCTCTACTACGCCTGCTTTAAGTACCTTCTCATACAGCTTGCCAATATAAACGGTGTAGTCTGTGCCCTTCACCTTTTGAATGCGATTACGCTCCGCATCATAGGCGTAATTAACTGTTGTTGTGCCTTTTGTAATCGACAATGCTTTATTAAAGGATGTGTAGGTCAATGTTCTACCTGCACCTGATATCTGATTACCATTTGCATCATAGCTATAGGTATTCTCAACAATCCCTAGTCGACTCGTTTGCGTCACTGCATGTGGACCCGCATTAGTTTGGCCATAGGTGTAGTCACCCACATCTGATTTATGAGTGATATTACCTAAACTGTCGTATTGGTAGGTTTTGCTTCCTAGCCCTTGGAAGTTAGTCTCGGTGAGACGATTTAAGCTATCGTAAGCAAACGTTTCGGTGAGTGATTGGTTTACATCATTTCGGCTAGTCAGGTTACCGAGAGTATCAAAGTTGTAATTAAGGTTTTGAATATTACTTGAAGTACCTGCTCCGGTAGTAATACCTTTGATGCGACCGGTGTCATCATCATAGCTATTCACTGTTGTCAGTCCATTACCTAGTGTGTATTGGGTTGTTTGCCCGCGTGCATTGACTGCATCCAACTGCCAGTACAATTCATTACTCGCAGCCCCATTTCGGACTTCTTTTAAATAACCCAGTGCAGTGTAAGCATTTCTAATTTGTAGACCCGTTGGGTAACTCAAAGTATCAACCCGACCAAGGCTATCAAACGTGGTTTGTACAACATAAGGCGTGCCATTAACGACCGTTGTTGCTCTATCAGGGCGGCCTAAATCATCATAACTTTGAATCTTTTCAAAACCACTTGAAGAAACCGATTTAGTCAGCTTGCCGATGCCTTTATTAGCTGTATCGTACTCCCACGTACTAATGCCCTCAGGTTCAGTGCGTTCTACCAAACGGCCTAGTACATCATATTTCATACTCACAACTTGGAGCTTGGCGTCGGTTTGTTTGGTAAGTTCACCAAGCACGTTGTACTCATAACTCCACACGCCCATGTCCGGATCGTCCATACCGACCTTACGGCCACGCAAATCATAAGACATGCTGCTAGTGTTATTTTGTGGATCGAGCACATAAAGCAGATTACCGAAAGGATCATAGGCATAGGTTGTGTCACTGCCTAAATCATCCGTGGACTGAATCAATTGCCCTTGACTGTCTTTTACTTTAGTTGTGATCTGATTTTTATCATTTTCAGTAATGGTGGTAAGACCATTATAGGTAATGTCGGTGCGGCTTTGATCAGGGTTGGTTTCTGATAACACGCGACCTAATACATCATAGGTGTAATCTGTCCAATAAATTTGACCGCCTACGTAGTAATTTTGTGATGCTCGCGCGACACGACCGAGATTGTCATATTCACTTTTCTTGTAAATGACCACACTACTAAAGCCCTCGCTCTCGCTCATGACTTCACGACCGACTTTATCAAAGTACATCGTCGATGTTGGGCTACCCGTCGTAGAAGTCGTTACATAGAAAGGCGATTCAAATGGACACCCTGTTGTGCAATTTGTATACGTCTTATTCGTTTGTGTGCCATCTGCCCGTGTTTCATTGGATACACGACCAAAACCATCGTAGAACCAGGTTGTTGTCAGACCATTCGGCCCAGTAAGGCTAGTGCGTTTACCAAAGGCCGGATCATATTCACGTGTTTCATTATGACCAGCTGCATTAGTAACGCTCACTGGGAAGGTGTGATAAACAGCATCATACGCAGTTGAGGTAGTGCGGCTGGTAATGCCCGCCCCACTGATAGTGGCAGCGGTTTTATTACCGAAGCCATCGTAACCATAGTCTGTAATGAGTTCAAAGGCTAGGTTGTTCGGTTCAATAACTTCCTGACTTAACAATCCCGTAATCGGATCATAACTAAAACCGGATGTGCGCGTTTGTGTTCCCTGTGCCGGTGTTTGGCTGGTGATACTCGCAGTGGTTAACCGACCTAATAACCACTTGGCTATGTCGTTGTTATACGTATTAACCGTGGTTTTGATGTAACCATCATTACTATCAACAACCAACTGGGTTGGATTACCGTAGTCATCATACTGTGATGTCGTTGAAACATTAGTAACAGGGCTACCATCTAATTCAAACGTTTCCTCTACGGAATTATTTGCGTAAACAAATTTTCGTTCAGAACTGCCGCTACCCAGAATGCGTGAAGCATAAGTAGCAGAGGTTCGTTTAATTAAGGTGCTGTCTGAAAGACGTGTTTCAGTCGATTCTGCGCTACCTGTAAATGGATAGTCTTGACGATAATTACTGACTGCACTAATACCTGTACGTGAGTCCGTCACCGTCATCGACTTGAAGCCTAAACTACCCCGACCACGCAAATGCGCCTTAGCACCCGCGTATTTGTAATCCATTTGGTACATGCCGCCCAAGCCATCGCTCATGGCATAGTTAGAAACCACGTATTGAGGTGCCTGAATATCGATCTCGGGATACACCGCGCCACTGCCTTTGGTGTAGACCGTATTATCGGTGAGCGGTTTGTAAGTCATTTCAGTCTTGGCGCCATGACCATCGGTAATGTTACTAATTAAATTAGCTACTTTGGTGCCAGACAGAGTTACGTGCCACTTCCCTCCGCTGCCGGTAGAACCTGCCATATCAGCCATTCCATCGCCATTAAAATCGCCGACGGCATTATTATTCGGCCCACCCCCATGCCCCTGCCAAGTACCACTTCCTACACCTGTAAAGTTAGTGCCCGTCGACAATGTCACATGCCAGTTACCTCCGGTACCGGTAAAACCTGCCATATCAGCCATTCCATCGCCATTAAAATCGGCGACGACATTATTACCCAGATCCCCCCCATGCCCCTGCCAAGTACCACTTCCTGAACCATTGAAGTTAGTACCCGTCGACAATGTCACATGCCACTTCCCTCCACTGCCGGTAGAAGCTGCCATATCAGCCATTCCATCGCCATTAAAATCGCCGATAGCATTATTATTCGGCCCACCCCCATGCCCCTGCCAGGTACCACTCCCTGGGCCATTAAAGTTAGTACCCGTCGACAATGTCACATGCCAATTCCCGCCGGTACCAGTAAAACCTGCCATATCAGCCATTCCGTCGCCATTAAAATCACCGATAGCATTATTATTCGGACCACCTCCATGCCCCCGCCAGGTGCCACTCCCTGGGCCATTAAAGTTAGTACCTGTCGACAATGTCACATGCCAATTCCCGCCGGTACCAGTAAAACCTGCCATATCAGCCATTCCATCGCCATTAAAATCGGCGACGGCATTATTACTCACCCCACCCCCATGGCCCTGCCAAATACCACTCCCTGGACCATTAAAGTTAGTACCCGTCGACAATGTCACATGCCAATTCCCGCCGGTACCGGTAAAACTTGCAATATCATCCATTCCATCGCCATTAAAATCGGCGACGACATTATTACTTGGTCCACCACTATGCCCCTGCCAAGTACCACTCCCTGGAGCAGTAAAGTTAGTACCCGTCGACAATGTCACATGCCAATTCCCGCCGGTACCGGTATAAGCTGCAATATCTTGTAAACCATCACCATTGAAATCACCAACAATGTTATTTCCCAGATCACCACCATGCCCCTGCCAAGTACCACTTCCTGCACCTGTAAAGTTAAAGTTAGATGCGATATTTTTTGTTACTGAAAAACGAGTAGCATCAAAACATTTACCTCCTGCGTCACACTCTTTAATTGAGTTTACAGTCTGCCGGTTTGATAAATTTTCTATGCCATAGTTAATTTCGTATCTTTTTATCAGTGCATCGCCTACATAGGTTTTAATATTACTAATCAACCGATCCGTAACGACCTTAGAACCCGCAACATACTGCGTAGTGATATCAGTACGGGCGATACTCTCCAATCGCACGCTGCGTTGCGCAGCAAGCCCTTGTGCATCATTCGCTGTGTAGTCAATACGCGTAGGACAGTACTGGCCTTTGTCGTTTTTCTCATCATAAGCAATGGTTAAATAGTTACCGACCGTGTCTTGTACTTTGTTATTGGCCCACACACGCACATCAGCACGGTTGAGTGCTTCAATACGTGAATCTGCTGTAACACCAAATTCCATGATTTGGCCAGACTTACTCCAGACCTTAAATGATGCAGGACCACTGCCGGCCTGACCGTAGGAAATAATTTTTGAGAAAGATTCAATCTCAGTACGATACTCAGTGCCATTGGCACCATATAAACCATTAATTGCTACAAGCCGCTGCCCATTTAGGCACAAACGATCTTTTTCGTCATAGTTGATCCCACCCTTAAAACCATCTTGCTCATAAGTAGCCGGGCAACGATGAATGACTGGGAGTCCATCCAAAGACCAACCTTGACCGAAGATGCCATTACCAGACTGGCTGTTATAAACGAGGGATAGATTAGGTTGCATACCCGCTGTGCCAGGAGGCACTTGAATAGGGATACTGTATGTCGCTGCACCTGATGAGCCGACCGAGAATTGCCCAGGTGTCACTCCCATAGCATGAGAGACATTCACAACAACCATCAATACGAAAAATAAAATAACCGAACGGCAAGAAGCAATTCTATTCATCCCTGATTCCTTTTTTTAATTATTATTACTAATCCATGCAATTAATCCCATTAAACGCTTCTACCCACTCAAATTCAACTCAATCCAGCGTAAGTATATGCTGATAGCTATGTAAGCCTATTCGCCATACTGCTATTTTTTGTTAGACTAAATGCATAAATAACCTTCACAGGATATAAATTATGAAAGGTTTCATGTCATTAATTTTTTTACTCATCGTTGCTGCTGGCGCGGGTTATTATTTCGAGCCTAAGTTCAAAAAAATGGTCGATGAACAGGTGTTTTATAAATACGGTGCTAAAAGCCATGTTTCATACGGTTATAAATGGCAGGATAAAGATGGTGCTTGGCAATTAACCCAGCAGCCACCAACCGATGGCACGCCTTTTGAAAAGATTAAGGTGCGCGATGATTGGAATGTTATGGATGCACCCAAGTCCTCGAAATAGTAGAATAGCGGCTCATTATCAGACGAAGTCAATAAGAGCTTAATTATGCGTACCTCCCAATTCCTCCTCGCGACGGTCAAGGAAACACCTGCCGATGCCGAGATTATCAGCCACCAACTCATGTTACGTGCCGGTTTGGTACGAAAAATGGCTGCAGGCCTTTATAACTGGCTGCCGATGGGCTTACGTGTTCTACGCAAGGTTGAGGCCATTATCCGTGAAGAAATGGAAAATGCAGGTGCGCAAGAAGTGCTCATGCCTGTGGTGCAGCCTGCTGAGTTATGGGAAGAATCAGGTCGCTGGGAGCAATATGGCCCTGAGTTGTTACGAATTAATGACCGCCATAACCGCGATTTCTGCCTTGGCCCAACGCATGAAGAAATCATCACCGATATGATTCGTCGTGAAATCCGTAGCTACAAACAACTGCCTGCTAATTTTTATCAAATTCAAACCAAGTTCCGTGATGAGATTCGACCACGGTTTGGGGTGATGCGCTCGCGTGAATTCATTATGAAGGATGCCTATTCCTTCCATCTTGATGATGCATCGCTGAATGAAACGTATGCAAAAATGCATGATGCTTATACTCATATCTTTACCCGCTTTGGCCTCAAGTTCCGCCCGGTTAATGCTGACTCCGGCAGCATTGGCGGTGCATTATCACATGAGTTCCACGTACTCGCTGATTCAGGTGAAGACGCAATTGCCTTTAGTGATGGCAGTGACTATGCCGCTAATGTAGAAACCGCCAAAGCACTTCCACCTGTGGGAGAACGCCCAAGTGCCACACAGGAAATGACAACCGTTGATACACCTAAGCAACACAGTATTGATGAAGTCAGCGCATTTCTTAAAATAGACACCACGCAATGTTTAAAAACATTAATCGTTGAAGGCGTTGATGAATCATTGGTCGCGCTTGTGCTACGTGGTGACCATGAACTAAATGAAATCAAAGCCGCCAAGCACCCTGCTATTGCTGAACCACTCGTTATGGCAGATGAAGCGCGCATAGAAAAAGAACTCGGTTGTAAAGTCGGCTCAATTGGCCCGGTTGGTTTAGATATTCTTGTCTTGGTTGATCACAGTGCGGCACATGTTACCGATTTTAGTTGTGGTGCGAATGAAAATGACAAACACCATATCAATGTTAACTGGGGACGCGATCTCGACGAACCTGATTGCATGGATATTCGTAACGTCGTCAATGGTGACATCAGCCCGGATGGCGAAGGCAACCTAAGTATTGCACGTGGTATTGAGGTTGGGCATATTTTCCAACTCGGCGATAAATACAGTGGCGCGATGAATGCCACCGTACTCAATGAAAACGGTAAACAACAAGTGATGACCATGGGTTGTTATGGCATTGGTGTAACGCGTGTTGTTGCCGCTGCCATTGAGCAAAATCACGACGATAAAGGCATTATTTGGCCTGAGGCTATCGCACCTTTCCATGTTGTTTTACTACCTATGAATATGCATAAATCAGAACGCCTGCGCGAAGCCGTAGAAACCCTCTATACTGAATTAAAGGCGGCCGGTTTTGACGTGTTGCTTGATGACCGTAAAGAACGTGCCGGTGTGATGTTTGCCGACATGGAATTGATTGGTATTCCTCACCGTTTAGTTTTGGGTGATCGTGGCTTAGATTCGGGTATGATTGAATACAAAGGACGCCGTGATAGCGATTCTATCGATACACCTCTTGAAGATATCGTTAGTTTCTTAAAAGAAAAAATGGGCATGTAGTTAAAAGCAAAATAGGATGGGTATGCAAAAACCGTTTCTACTTATTCTACTATTATTGTCGTGGTCACACTTGCAGGCTGCCACTTTCGAACGCCCTGATGATGAACTGCGAGCATTGCTCAGCAAAGCGGTTAACAGCGCTGACAGCTTTGAAGATCGTTTTGATGCAGAAGTATGGTTGCTCGATATGTCGAGCCGTTTAAAAAAACGTGTTCCTGATCATGCCAAACGTCTGCGCTTATTAAAACAAATCCACTATGAAGCGAATCGTGCCAAACTGGCACCTGAGTTAGTCTTGTCTGTTATTCAAGTTGAAAGTAATTTTGATCGTTGGGCAATTTCAAGAGTGGGCGCACGTGGGCTTATGCAAATCATGCCTTTCTGGTTAAAAGAAATTGGCAAGCCTGATGATAATCTATTTACACCCAATACCAATTTACGTTTTGGTTGCACTATTTTAAGACATTATTTGGATAAAGAAAAAGGCGATCTTGTGCGCGGCCTGGCTCGCTATAACGGAAGTCTTGGTAGTAAGCGCTACTCTAATAAAGTATTGAATGCCTTAAGTGATAAATGGTTTAAGCGTTAGTGTCTAAATAAAAAAAGAGGACAGCCGAAACTGTCCTCTTTCTTCTAATCACGACTAATTATTAATCGTCGTCGTCATCATCCTTATCTTTGCCCTTAGCCCGACCTTCTATTGTCGAAACACTTCGGCACTCTTTAAGATGGCGACCTCGTTCTTCCCTGCTGCGAACAGAACCATCTGGCCTAGTTTCTTGCCGACGCGATGTTCTTACTCCAACAAATTCAGGAATCAATGCACGGGCATCAGATGACCACTCAACATGCATTTGAATTGGTCTACGTGCCCTTGGCAAAGGAGCCCCAACTAAGCTCGCACTTTGATACTGCGCGGACTGAAAAGGATCCAAACTATTGTCTCCTCCACCCAAAACGCTATTGAAAGACAACGGTAACGTTGTGCCATCATGAGAAACAATAACGCTTCCCGTCGCGTCATAAAGGGTTAATCTGTCTATGTGAATAGATAGATCCGTATTAAGATTTCGGAGCACGTATGTTGTACGATGTGCTTCTGTTCCACCTATGCGATCAAAATGACTGCCTCCACAAACAATAGTACCACCCACTGCCCGATCATCTTGCTCACTAGGACTTGCTGTCGCCAACAACGGTGTCATAATTAATGCTGAAATAAGACTACACTGCTTAATAATTGAACTATAACCGAATTTTTCCATTTTTTAGTTTCCTTTCATCCATTTTAATTACTCACTATTTATAGCACTTTGTAAAAGTAATAGCTGTAGGGAAATTCTTACATTAGGAATAAAAATGGTTTTTAATCAACATTAAAGCAATCGTTATCACAAAAGAGCTGACCTACACTCTAGTTTATGGCGTTTAAATTAGAGTTTTATATAAAGATATAACGACATCACGGAAGATGTATAGTCGCTGCTTGCCCTACACGTAAAATTCCAGCTCTCGTAAAACGAACAACAATCGAATAGGTTTCAGTGTTTTTAATTGGTTCATAACCCACTGAAATAAGTGTGCCATTAAATTTTTTACCGCTAACCGTAACAGTCACGGCTTGGCCACTCGTTAATTTATTTGCTGTTACAACGGGCACAGCTCCATTGGCATGGTAGTGCCCGGTTGCAGCAATGGTGACTAATGGCTCAGCATGCATACGGGTAACTATCGTTTGACCTGGCTGCGCATAACGCTGCAAAACAACGGCATCAAATGGTGCGCGAATAACACTATCAGCTAAATCCTGCTTAGCCGTAATATAATTTGCACTTGCTGTTACATAAGCCGCTTTAGCAGCAACCAATAGGTTTTCCGCTAACTGTAAATCTCTATCAGACAGAACCGTGCGTTCGTAAAGTTCTTGAGCACGATCCCATTCGCGTTCAGCTTCTTTCAATTTGTATTGCGCATCTTTCTTGTTTGCTGTTGCACTGGTTAATGCCGCCTCAAAACGTGCAGGCTGTAAACGCAACAACACATCGTTCTTATTAACCTTATCACCAACATTAGCTGATACCGTATCCACTACACCTGAAACGGGGGTGCTCATGTCGACACGCTGCGACCAATTTACTGTCGCACTAATATCATCTGCCAGTGAAATATTGGCAAACAACATACTGATAAACAGACCTGTAAACAATCGTTGTTTCATTGTCTTTTCTCCGTTCCAAGCACTGAGGCGTAAACAGTCTTCCCCATTAATGCATCTAGCTGCGCCCAGTGATAGGCAATTTCAAATTCAGTTTCTTTTAAGTAACGCTGTGCCTCTGATATTCGCACCATTGCATCACCCAGATTTGTTCTTGTTTCTAATTCGTATAAAGCACGACGTTGGTCAAGATATAACTCACTGTAATCAAGTTGTGCATTTGCTTGCTGATACTGTGCTTTTAAGTTGCTCAGTTCTATCCATGCGTCGAGTACCGCCTGCTCGACCTTGGCATGTTGACGTGCAAGGTTAGCGCGTTCACTACGAATATGCGCACGTTCTTTAGCAATGTTGGCGCGCGTTTTTCCTCCTGAGGAAAGCGGAATGGTCAATTGCACGCCAATACGTGCATCATCTCTCGAGCCTAATGCTCTGTTACTTTCGCTGACTTCAAACTCACCACTCAATAATGGATTATCACTTGCGCGCGCTTCTTCGAGCCTGGCTTGCGCTGCATTTAGACGTGTCTTTGCGGCTTGCAGCGCTGGGTTATTTTTCTGTACTTGAACCATAATGGATTCTAAATCAGGCAAGTTACGTTTTAGTGATGGTAAAACAGGATCTTCTAACGTCGCAGGGAGATGCCCTATCTGATTCATTGCAATCGCTAATACTGAACGCGTGCTACGTTGTTTATTGTCACTACGATAACGCCTTAACCTAACTTTCTGATAGGCATCCTCTAATTCCAATACCTCAACATCAGATAATTGACCGACTGAACGTCTATCACGTGCCTTATCTAAAGAAACAAAAGCGGTTGCCATGTCTTCATTGTCACGGAGATATTCAAGGTCACTTAAGATAACGTTAAAATACTGGCGCATAATATCGAGTCGACGTTGATTGCGCACACTATGTAAACTGATTTTTTCACTTTCAATCGCCAGTTCTGCTGCGCGCTCTGCGGCTTCACTTCGACCAAAGTCATATAGGTTTTTATTCACAAACAAACCCACACTACTATCATTGCGTGTTTGAACTGCAACATCACTATTCGGTTCAACGTAACGGAGTCGTGTCTTAATCTCGACCGTAGTCCCTGTTAACGACTCTGCTTCCAGTCGTTCAGAACCAGCCAAATCTAATGCGGCTTGTGCTTGCTCTATATCGGGATGGTTGGTTTCTGCACGTTGCAATGCATATTGAAGTGATATTGTTTCGGGGTATTTTTCTTCCGCCGAAGAATGAAGTGCAAACAAACTCAACACGCTTGCGTACAACACTTTCAATGGGAGTGACATAAAATATTTCAACGGCATTAGCCTTGTTATTATTTGGCTTTG